>Ga0302250_1000039_pt1 | contig 231699 bp, 204 predicted proteins | sample AAG_RA_Asp_MG_FD_193536 | JGI IMG/M metagenome (GOLD analysis project Ga0302250, IMG submission 193536) | Enriched activated sludge microbial communities from anaerobic digester in WTTP, New Holstein, Wisconsin, United States - AAG_RA_Asp | ecosystem: Engineered > Bioreactor > Anaerobic >... | reverse complement strand
CTTTCTGCGCATTGGTCATTCTGCCGCTTCGGCGGAGGGTGGCATGGGTCATGCTGTGAATGAACTGGCTGTCCTTGGTTACCGCCATGGTGATGTTGTTGGGAAAGTACTGGGAGGTATCGAAGCTAACAAAGCCATCGATACAGACGGCTTCGGTGGGCGGCAAGGTTGTGCGAAGGCGGGCGTGCAAGGCAAGTGCCTGACGAGCCAGCCGGTCGATACGGTTCTGGACTGTATTGCAGGAGAGGTTGAAGTGGCGGGAGAGGGCACGCTGGCTCATGCTGGAGGAAAGCAATCCTTCGAGCTTCTCATAGTCGATGGTGCGCTTGGCATAGTAATCGAGGCTGAAGGTTTGAGAGGAGAAGATGCGGCGGCAGGATTTGCAGCGGTAGCGCTGGATTCTGCCGAAGCATTTGGTGAAGTAGGTGCCGAGGGCGACATACCAATTGGGGGTAATCGCCTTCTGATGATGCTCGCACTTAGGGTTGGGGCAGAAGGTGAAGCTGTCCATAGGGAAGTAGTCCTCCTTACTACTTCCTATACGCGCTGGACTTAAGAGTTTGCTTCAAATTTCAAAAAGAAATATACAAGGTTCGTAACACTAATATTGACTTGTATACAATCTGGTATATAGTAAAGTCTACACTATCCTCCCTGGGGGCTATGATGAAACTCGTTTCCGTCCGGAAAAACTCATACGTCGATTCAGTTTTTCTCATGCTGTTGAGCAAGGAACTCAAGGAAAGCCCGGGTATTGTGGATGCTACCGTGACCATGGGCACACCCATGAATATCGAACTGCTGAAAGGTCAGGGTTTTTCTGAAGGCTTGCTTGAAGGAGCCGGCGCCGCTGATCTCGTGATCGCTCTTGATTGCGATTCTCAGACTGTATTCGAAAAAGCTCTGCTGACTGTCGATGAAATGCTTGCAGGGAAAAAGTCGAAAAAAGGCCGGAGCAAGGATTCCGAAGTCCCCAGAAGCTTGAAAAGCGCACTTGAGCAGATGCCGGAGGCAAATCTGGCGATCATTTCAGTGCCGGGGCAATATGCGGCGCTGGAAGCAAAAAAGGCGCTTTCCGCGGGTCTCCACGTCATGCTATTTTCCGACAATGTTTCGCTTGATGAGGAAATTGCCCTTAAAAAGATTGCCCGCAATAAGGGACTGCTGGTCATGGGGCCGGATTGCGGTACCGCAATTATCAATGGAAAACCTATCTGTTTCGCCAATGTTGTGAGGCGGGGACCGGTTGGCATTATCGCCGCGGCAGGAACGGGTTTGCAGGAGGTTTCTTGCCTTGTGGATCGCTTTGGCAGCGGTATCAGTCAGGGCATTGGAACCGGCGGGAGAGATCTGAAAAATGCCAGGGTCGGTGGGATTACCATGCTCATGGGCATCGAAGCGCTTGGTGCCGATCCTGAAACAAAAACTATTGTCCTGGTTTCAAAACCGCCTGCCGCCGAGGTTGCGCAGGCAGTGCTGAAAGCCCTTGAAAATGCTGGGAAACCTTCGGTTGTGCATTTTCTTGGGCTGCAGGCACCGCATGCTGAATCAAAGAATATCCACTGGGCGGAGAACCTTGAAGAAGCGGCACGGCTGGGCGCACTGCTTGCCCATGGCAAAGCGGTCGATGCGGCAGGCGAGGATCCCGAAGCCTGGCCATTCGATGCAAATCGAGAAACAATAGAAGCCATTTTAAAGCATGAAACTTCCGGCATGGCTCGAGAACAAAAATATATTAGAGGATATTACACAGGCGGCACGCTTGCCGATGAAGTCTGGCTACTTTTGCATAAGCTCGCCGGCGCTGTCTATTCCAACAATCAGACCGATCCTGCCTTTGTGCCCCCCAATCCGAAAAAATCCATCGGCCATACCGTGGTGGATCTCGGGGATGATGTGTTTACCGTCGGCCGGCCTCACCCCATGATCGATCCAAGCACCAGGACGGACCGAATCGAGGCTGAAATTCAAGATCCAGAAATTGCGGTCATGCTTTTGGATTGCGTGCTAGGGTATGGCTCTCACGCTGATCCCGCGGGCTCCATGGTCCCGGTGCTGAAAAAGGCAAAGGAAGCTGCAAAAAAGAGGGGCGGTTATCTTCCCATCATTGCATCGATTACCGGCACCGATGGAGATTATCAAGGCTACGCCCAGCAGAAGGCAAAACTCGAAGAAGCGGGCGTCATTGTCATGCCATCAAACTATCAGGCGTCACGACTGGCTGTCATGATCCTTGAAAAGATTGGAGGCGCGCAATCCCGGAAAAACGCCGAGTCAGCGGCCATTGCCCCTGCGAAGGCTGCCCAGCAGTCTGCTGATAATTTGGTTTTGCCAGGTGCTTCTGACAGAATTCTTTCATTATTCAAATCCGAACTGAAAGTCATAAATCTAGGGCTCGATATTTTTGCGGAGAACCTGATTGCGCAAGGTGTGGAAGCGGTTCATGTGGCATGGGAACCGCCAGCGGCGGGTGATCATGTCATGATTGAAACGCTGAAAAAGATCGAATTCGATTCGAATGTCGATATCGAGGCGGCCAACGCACAAGCAGTTGAACGCATTCTATCCGGAAAACCGATGATAATGGGTATCGGCAAAGCGCTCGATGTCGTGCCTGGCATGCGGCCGGATTTGATTCTTCACGCGGGACCGCCAGTCGACTGGGAACGGATGTGCGGGCCGATGCGGGGTGCGGTAATCGGCGGGCTTCTGTATGAAGGGTTGGCAAAAAGCCCGGAGGAAGCTGAGGCGCTGGCTGAGTCGGGGGAAATCAGCTTTGAGCCTTGTCATCACCATCAGGCGGTTGGGCCGATGGCAGGCATCATGACCAGCTCGATGCCAGTCTGGATAATAAAAAACGAAACATATGGCAACCTTGCGTTTGCGACCTTGAATGAGGGCTTGGGCAAGGTTTTGCGATACGGCGCATACTCTCAGGAAGTCCTGGACAGGCTCAGATGGATGGAAGAGGAGCTTGCACCCATACTCGCGAAGGCAATCGAGCGGCATGGACCTATCGATCTGCGCAGCCTCATCGTACAGGCCTTGCAGATGGGCGATGAGGGGCACAATCGAAACAGAGCGGGTACCAGCCTCGTGATCCGCGAACTGGCTCCGCATCTGGTGATGCTCGACGAGAAGCCCGAGAAACTGGCGAGGGTGCTGTCATTCATGCATGGCAATGACCACTTCTTCCTGAATCTGACCATGCCCGCGGCCAAGTGCGTGCTCGCAGCGGCGGAAAACATCCCCGGCAGTACGGTAATCACCGTGCAGGCACGCAATGGCACGGAGTTCGGGATTCAGGTTAGCGGACTCGGAAATCGCTGGTTTACCGGACCGGCTGGCATTGTCAATGGTCTATATCTGCCAGGCTTCGGGCCTGAAGATGCTGCGCCCGATATCGGCGATTCTGTCATTACGGAAACCTGCGGCTACGGTGGGTTTGCCATGGCGGCCGCTCCGGCTATTGTCAAATTTGTCGGCGGCTCGCCTGCGGACGCGATTCGATTTACGAAACAAATGTATGAAATAACGCTCGCGGAAAACCGCGAATACAAGATTCCCATTCTCGATTTCCGGGGGACGCCTACCGCAATTGATGTTACGAAGATTGTTGATACAGGCATTCTTCCCGTCATCAATACGGGAATCGCGCACAAGAAACCTGGAATCGGAATGGTCGGCGCAGGTCTGGTTAAGCCGCCCGAAAATTGCTACAAGGACGCGCTCAAGGCTTTTGCTGAAAAATACGCGCACCGGAATGAGGCGCGCGGGGAAGTTTAAAACTGGTTCTCATAGCACATGCGCGCCGGCAGCTGGCGGGATGACATAAAGAGCGCTGCCAAACGGTGCTGAAAGCCTGCAATTTCGTTGGCGCTGTGTGCGAAAAAAAATAGCAAGGAGGTTTTTGATGAAAGTCATCGATTTGACGATTCCCCTCGGTATCGGGACACCGCCCTGGCCAACCTATATTCCTTTGCAGGTTCAGTATTTCAAGCGGCTTGCACCAAACGGCGCGAACGGGCAGGTTGTCACGCATTCAAACCATGTTGGAACCCATCTGGATGGAGAAATTCATTTCTACACACCCGGCAAGGACATCGCAAGCCTGGACATGGATTTCCTCGTCCATGAAGGCGCCATCGTCGACCTATCGGATGTCTGCGGCCCCTACGATGTCTATACGTCGCAAATGGTTGAAGAACGAGTAGAAGTAAAAGAAGGCGACATCCTCATTATCCATACCGGATTCCATCACTATGGCTGGGACCAGCCGACGGGGAACGAAATCACCTATATGATCAAGCATCCGGGACCGGATCGGGAATTCGCGGAATGGGCCAAAAAGAAGAAACTGCGCTGGATTGGCGTTGACTGCGGCTCGGCCGATCATCCCATGAACACAAAAATCCGCGAGTGGATGCCGCGGGAAGCTAAGGAGTGTAACGAGCACTTCATGAAAAAATACGGCAAGACTCTCGACGAAGTCTTCTCCGAGGACAAATACCAGCTGATGCATATCGAAATGTTTGACAAAGGCATTATCCATGCCGAGTGCGTGGGCGGCGATATCGACCTTCTGCTGAACCAGCGAGCGGTGATAGGCTGTTATCCGTGGCGCTTTGTGGACGGCGAATCCTCAATCGCTCGTATCGTTGCCCATGTTGATGATGACCGCTATGAAGAGCTTATGAAAAAGAAGGCAAAAGCGGAGCTAACACGTTTCGACGATGTCGCAGGAGCAAAGAACTCCTGGCTCCACGAAGAAGCCAAAAAGCTGCATAGAAAATAGCTTGCAACGGATTGAGCGCGGCGCGGAATTATCCGTGCCGCGCCAGCAGGAAGGAATTATGGCGGGAAGAAATCTGAGCGGCGAAATCTACGAAACGCTTGCGGATCGAATAAAATCCTGGCGCTATCTGCCAGGCCATCGATTCACCGAAGAAGACCTGTGCCGGGAGTTCTCCGTCAGCCGGAGTCCGGTACGCGAAGCGCTCAATATGCTAGTCAAAGCCAACCTGATCCAGAAAGAAGAACGAAAAGGGTATCGGGTTCGCAAGATGGATCTCAGAGAGCTTATCGAGCTCTATAATACCCGTCTCATTCTCGAGCTGGCTGTCATCGACATGCTATGCGACAAAGGAATTCCTGCCCAGACCATACAAGAGCTCAAGGCTCGCTGGGAAAGACTCCAGAGTGCGCTCCCTTCCATGGCGCAGGAAGCCGCACTGGAAGATGAACGTTTTCATGAAGCGCTGGCTGAAGCGGCGGACAATCGTGTTATCCAGCGCCTGCTGAAAGAAATCGACCAAGATATCCGCTTTGTCCGGCTGTCCGACATAACCGATCAGGAGCGGCTTAAAAAAACCTGCTCGGATCACCTCAGGATTCTCACCGCCCTGGAAACAGGGGATCGAGAATTGGCCAAGCGAACCTTGTCGGAAAATATCATGTGGGGCAGGGACAAGGTCGCCTCTGCTCTGAAGGACGCGCTGATTCATGCCTGCGATGTTGCGTAAGCCAGCCGGGCTGACCGCCATCCTCCGGGGTTCCCGTTTCCCAAAGGAACCTTTTCCCTTTGTGCTACATTCTATATTTCCTTCTGCAATAAATATTTCGAGAGAGAATGACGAACTTCTCGCATCGCTTGTTCTGAAAAAATCAGCAATGCACCCGCGCGCTGTTTTTGTTCTTTCAGATGGCCAGGAGCCAGTTGATTTTTCAAGGCTCAACCTTGCACCGGGCATGGAGGGGCATGCCGATGCGGATGGTTTTCATATTCAATCAGAACTTCTCATCCCGTATGCCCGCGATGTCACTACGCTGCCATCTTCCCGAATTTCAATCGAATTTTCAAACTTGCACCATGATTGGCTGCGGGCCTTTGAGTATTGCACTGCACAGCTTTCAGCGCTCCAGAAGCAGAAAAATTCTGATCTCGATATTGAAACGCTGATTGTCGGCGAATCTGAGGGCGACTTGCCAGCGTGCACCTCATTCGATGCAAGACAGCGTGCGCTGCTGATCAAATCGATCCAAAATCTTGGAAAAGCCATGTGGCAGGCAGATGCCAAATCAGCACTCCGCCATGCATGCAGGCTGATCGGCCTCGGGCAGGGGCTGACGCCTGCGGGTGACGATTTTCTGACAGGCTTCAGCTACGCGCTCATGTGCCGACAGCAAATCGCGGAAGATAAACAAAGCCTTGCGGCGAGTGAATTTTTGAACGGACTGAAAAACCGGCTCAGGAACGAACCCGGCCAGACAAACGATATTTCAAGAACTTTTTTATTGCTTTCGCTGTCAGGAGAAGCTTCGGAAGCGCTGAAGCGCCTTGCGTCGGCATTCGAAGACGGCTTTTCCCGGCAACAATTCGAATTCGCTCTGCAGGTCTTGGCGGGCATCGGGCACAGCTCGGGTCTCGATGCGGCCTGCGGTTTTATCTATGGCGTATTTCAAAATGACAGGGCTTTTAGCAAAAGTCTGCGGACTTTTGCAAATTCCCAGCAATGCAGATTGTAAGGAGGCAGTATGCTGCATGAATTCACGTATAAAGCGCCTGTGACCAGAGAGGATCTTTTCAAGCTTCTCGATGATCATGGGAGCGAAGCGAAAATTCTGGCGGGTGGAACGGATTTGCTGGTCAATATCCGCAACGGTGTCATGAAGCCTGCGGTGGTTGTCGATGTGAAAAAAATACCCCGGTACAAAGACATAAGCTACAGCGAACAGGAAGGGCTGCTGATTCGGCCTGGTGTAACGATCAACGATATTCTGAGAAATCATGAAATTCAGGAAAATTTTCCGTTATTGCAGGAATGCGGACATGATTTGGCATCGTACCAGATACGGAATCGTGCGACTGCCATTGGCAATGTGGTAAACGCTTCCCCCTGTTCGGACATGGCGCCTGCACTGCTTTGTCTGGGCGCTCAGGCTGTTATCGCATCTTCAAACGGAACGAGAACGCTCCCATTTTCCAGATTTTTTACGGGGGTCAAGAAAACGGTTCTCCAGACAGGAGAGATTTTGGAAAGTATCGCCATCCCTGCGTCCGCGAGAGGTGCGAAGGGGGCTTACAAAAAGCTTAAAAGAATCAATGGCCATGACCTTGGCATCGTCGGGGTAGCGGTCAGCATCAAGGACGATATTCTCAGGATCGCAGTCAGTTCAGCGGCTCCGACACCGGTAGTGACTCCCGATCTGCCGGCGGACATCCCTGCTGAAGATGCGGTCGCGGCAACGATGAATATTATCAGCCCTATCAGCGATGTCCGCTGCTCCAAAGAATACCGGGAGTTCATGGTTGGCGTGTTTGTCAGACGATTGCTGGCGGAGGTGAGAAAATGAGGGTAAAACTGACGGTAAACGGCGAGCTGTATGAGCGCGATGTTAAAGATAACAAAACACTGCTTCGTTTTCTCCGGGAAGACCTGGGTTTTCTCGGACCGAAGGAAGGGTGCGGCGCGGGTGAGTGCGGAGCTTGCACCGTTTTCATGAACGGCAAGACTGTAAATTCCTGCATGGTGCTGGCCGCTGAAGCTGACGGCGCTGAAATTGAAACTATCGAGGGCGAATCGAAAGACGGCATGCTGTCAAAACTTCAGCAGGCTTTTGACAGAAACCACGCCGTGCAATGCGGCTTCTGCACTTCCGGGATGATCATGTCCGCCCGCGAACTGATAAGAATTCATCCGAAACCCACTGTAGAAGAAATCAAAGAGGGGCTCGAGGGCAACTTCTGCCGCTGCACCGGCTACAAGCAAATAATCGAAGCGGTCCTCGACGCGACAGGCCAGCTGGATGAAAAGGAGGGGTTGAAATATGCTGGAAAATAATGATCCCGCCGCTCTGCGATATGTCGGACAAGATGTCCGGAGAGAGGAAGTGGTTGACAAGCTGACGGGCGCCGCCACCTATGTCAGTGACATGATTCTTCCCGGCATGCTGTATGCTCAGGTAAAAAAGAGCCCGCATGCCCGCGCGCTCATCAAAAAAATCGATACATCCAAAGCTGAAAAATTGCCTGGCGTCCGCGCTGTGCTGACGGGAGAAGAACTTCCCTACAAGCTCGGGCTTTATGTGGTCGATAAGGATATTCTGGCGAAAAAAATGGTCCGCCATTACGGCGAGGCGGTTGCAGCGGTCGCGGCTGATACGCTGGAAATCGCGAAAAAAGCTGTCGACCTGATTGATGTCGATTACGAAGTCCTGCCGCCCGTGCTGAATCACATGGATGCGCTTGCTAAAGATGCCCCCCTGGTTCATCCCGATTTGGGCAAGTATGATTATGTTCAGGCCGCTTTTACGCCCATCCCCGGCACCAACATCGCCAATCTGACTAAAATTCGCAAGGGCGATATCGAAAAAGGATTTGCCGAGTCCGCCTATATTATCGAGCGCGAGTATACTAATCCTTCTGTTCAGCATGTTCCGATGGAAACTCATGTCGCCATTGTGCAGTGGGGGAAAGAAGACAACATCACAATCTGGTCAAGCGCGCAATCGCCCTTCACGGTCAGAAACCTGTTCTGTTACGCTTTCAAATTGCCGCTCAACAAGGTCAGGGTGCTGGTTCCCCATGTTGGCGGAGGTTTTGGCGGCAAGGCGGGTATCCATATCGAACCGCTGACTGCCTGTCTGTCCCGGAAGGCTGGCGGCAGGCCGGTCAAATTCCAGGCAAGCCGCGAAGAGGAGTTTACACTCCTGCCATGCCGCAGTGCTCTCACCTATAAAATAAAGACCGGCGTGGCTGAAGACGGCAGAATTCTCGCGCAGAAGATGGAAATGTTCTGGGACGCAGGAGCCTATGCCGATTACGCGGTCAACGTGACACGCGCATCCGGGTATTCAGCATCTGGTCCCTATGAAATCCCGAACGCATCGGTCGACGCCTATACAATTTATACCAATAAACCCTATGGCACTGCGTATCGCGGGTTTGGGCATGTCGAATTCCACTGGGGTATCGAGCGGCACATGGATCTGGTGGCCCGGGTCATTGGCATGGATCCTTTGGAATTCCGCCGTAAAAACGCAATGCGGCCCGGCTCCATAACAATCACGGGCGAAGAAATCATGGAAAACACGGGCAATGTGCTCGCCTGCCTTGATGAAGCAGCCAAGGCAATCAACTATGGAAACCTGACGGAAGCGGAAAAGGAACGGGAACGGAAGACGGGACGGAAAATCGGCAAGGGTATTGCCGCACTCCATAAGGCGCCCGCGATGCCGAGTTTTACCGGCACCATGGCAGTCATCAAAATGAACAGCGATGGCACTGTCAATGTCAATGTCGGGCTCATGGAAATAGGCCAGGGTTCGACGACTGCCTTCCAGCAGATTGTAGCCGAAGTCCTCGGTTTCCCGCTGGAAAAAGTGAAGGTGACGGTAGAAAAAGACACTGACCGGGACCCCTACGACTGGCAGACCGTGGCTTCCAAGGGGCTGATTCTGACAGGAAACGCCTGCATCCTGGCGGCAAAAGATTTTCTCAAATGCGGTTATGATGTAGCAGCGCAGGTTCTGCGGGCTAATCCAGCTGATTTGGCACATGACGGCGACAAGATTTATGTCAAGCATCACCCTAAAGCTTCAGTGACCTGGGAAAGCCTGGCAGTTGGCTATGCCTTCCCCAATGGCAATGGCATCGGGGGACCGCTCATCGGTGTTGGCCGATATATCGCGCAGGGGCTTTCCTATCTCAATAAGGAAACAGGGCAGGGCAACCCCGCCCTCGATTGGACCTACGGCGCGCACGGCATTATCGCGGAAGTGGACCCTGAAACCGGAGAATACACGGTTTTGAAGGTGGCTTCAGCGTTCGATGTCGGCAAGGCCATCAATCCGGGCATGGTCAGAGGACAGGCTGTCGGCGGCATGATCCAGGGGCTTGGAACCGCCATGTGCGAAGGCTACATCTACGACGGGGAGGGGCATCTGCTCAATCCTTCATTTACCGACAACAAGATTCCGACCGCGAAAGATATTCCTGAAGAAATTGAGATAATCGCGGTTGAAACCCCGCAGCTGGACGGACCGTTCGGTGCACGGGGCGTCGGCGAACATCCGATGATTTCCGTAGCTCCGGCGCTCGGTAACGCCATTCAAGCAGCGGTCGGCGCAGAGCTCATGCACATGCCGATCCGTTTTGAGGATGTCTGGAGAGCTTTGCAGAAGAAAGAGCCGATCGATAACTGGATTACCAAAACGCCGGCAGGTTCCTGCAGATCGGACCCGGCTACCAGGAGGCACAGCCCTGACTCGGCAATAATGCCGTAATTCTCTCGTTGAAGTGGGTTTTTTGCTATGGGATACTTTTATTGAAAGAAATCCCATGGTACAAGATAGCAAGGAGGCAACCGTGGCAGAAAAAGATCTGACTGGCAAGAATGTGATGCTGGGACTCCAGCACACATTCGTCATGTTTGGAGCGACCGTCCTCGTTCCAATCCTGACAGGGCTGGATATCGGCGTTACTCTCTTCGCCGCCGGTATCGGAACGCTGTTTTTCCATGTGGTTACAGGATTCAAGGTTCCTGTATTCCTTGGAAGTTCGTTCGCTTTTATTCCGGGCTTGATCGCGATCGGTGCAAGCGAAGGACTTCCCTACGCCCTGGGCGGTATCGTCATCGCCGGGCTTCTCTATGTGGTGGTGGCAATCATCTTCAAATTCGTTTCCTATGACAACCTGCACAAGATTCTGCCGCCTCATGTTACGGGTCCGATGATCATCCTCATCGGATTGATTCTGGCGCCCGTTGCGATATCCAACGCCAACGGGACCAATTCCAAGGCCATTGCGGATATGATCGGCACCAATGGCTGTTGGGCAATCGCGCTTTTCACCTTCGCTGTCGGCGTCTTTGTTAAAATCGCCTTCCCGAAGTTCGGTTGGAAATTCGCCTCCAACCTCCCAGTCCTGATATCCCTGATCGCCGGCTATATTCTGTCCATTCTTATCGGCATTGTGGATTTCAAGGCAGTCGGCGAAGCGGCTTGGATCGGCATTCCCAAATTTACCTTGCCGAAGTTTTCATGGTCGGCAATCACCATCATGGTGCCAATTGCAATTGTCACGATGGTTGAGCATTTTGGCGATATCCTCGCCATCGGGAATGTTGTCGGAAAAGATTTCATCAGGGATCCGGGCATCCACAGAACCCTGATCGGCGATGGTCTTGCGACATCACTCTCTGCGCTGATCGGCGGTCCTGCTAACACAACCTACTCTGAAAACACCGGAGCGGTTGCGCTTACCGGCGCCTACAACCCGATCATCATGCGGATCGCCGCGATTTTTGCCATTGTGCTGTCACTGGTGCCCAAATTTACGGCAATCATCGGCACAATTCCGGGACCAGTCATTGGTGGTATCTCAATCCTGCTGTTCGGCATGATATCCTCAATCGGCATCAAAAACATGGTAGACGCGAAGGTCAACCTTTCCAATCCGAAAGTGCTCATCATCACGGCGACTATGCTGGTTCTCGGACTTGGCGGAGCTACATTCAAGCTCGGAGCAATCAACCTTTCAGGCCTTGGCCTTTCCGCCATCTTCGGCGTCGTGCTGAACCTCATTTTGAGACCGAAGGATGCAACTGGTTCTGAAGGCTGAGTTTCTTCGCATAAGGCATATCACGCATCGTGAAAAAGGGCTGTTCCGGTATGGAACAGCCCTTTTTATGGTGATTTGAGTTTGAAATCAGTCTGGCAGCAGCAGGAATATAGATTTTCGCGGCTTGCCGTCGGGCGAATTCGATTTATGGCCCTTGCCTTCGGTATCTTCAAGCAGCACAATCTCGCCCGGTTTGAAAATCCTCGCTTCTCCGTCTGAAGTCTGAATTCGAACCAGCCCTTCGAGCATGACAATATACTGACGCCGCGGCGCGCAATGCCAATCGTAATCGTAGCTTGGATCATTTTCCCGCAGAATCATCGAAGTGACCGGCAGGGGAGAGGACATCCTTCCCAGGGCATTGGTGAGCTCTACACCGATTTCTCTGTCTTCAAAGTGCGACTCACCGCTTAAGTCGGCATAGATTCTGGTTATTTTCATGCGAGGCGAACCCGCTAAAAGCCAATCCGCTTTCGTTCATTGATAAAGGGGAAGCGCTCACGCGTTTTGGCGACCAGCGATTTATCCATTGCAGGCTCGGAGACTGCGATACCTTCTCGTGTGCCTGCGTCTGCGATTATTTTCCCCAGGGGATCGAATCCCATCGAGTTGCCCGAGTATTCGATCTTGCCTTCAAATCCAAGGCGGTCGACGCCGAAGCAGTAAGCCTGGTTTTCCACAGCCCTCGCCCGGAGCAGTGTCATCCAATGTTCGGCGCGCCGCATCGGCCATGCGGCGATAACCACATATGCGTCTGCTTCGGCTGCCTTATTCCAGAAAAGGTATGGAAACCTGAGGTCGAAGCAAATTGCCGGCATAATTTTGAAACCTTCAAGATCGAATACGACTTGCTGGGTTCCCGGCGTGTAGAATTTATCTTCATCGCCATAGGCATACAGATGGATTTTACTGTATTCGCTGATGCGCTCGCCCGTGCGGTTGACAGTAATGAGCTTGTTGAAGCCGCCTTCGACACCTCCATAGGAAATATTCATGGAGTATTTTGCCGCCAATTCAGAAAAGAAAGCCCGGTCAGCGTCATTAAGCTCAGCAGCGGCGGTATTCATGGTAAACCCGGAGAGTGTCATCTCGGAAAGGATTAGCCAATCGATTGTACCCTTATGTTCAGAGGTTTCAACGAGCTGTGCGATTTTCTTTTTATTTGTCTCTTTTTGCTCCCAAGCGATATCGTACTGTAAAAGCCCGACTTTCATAGTACCCCCTTGTCTTGCGAACTGCCGCTGCCGTGTTGCGCCGCCTGATACCAAGGTCTGGTGCCGCGAATGTTGGCACGCACTCTGGCAATGTAACCGATTATTCAGGCGTTATCGATATACAATCGTGTATACAATACATAATACAGGATGAAATCGTATTCGTAAAGAGCGCCATTCGAAACAGCCTGATTACTTTTTGGAAAACAGCACTTCCCACTGGGTGGCCATCATTCCTGCGAATATAAAAGCGCAGCCGATGAAGGTTTCCATCGTCATCTTTTCCGACAGGAGCAAGATTCCGCCAATCACGGCGAACAGCCCTTCCAGACTCAGCAGAATGGCTGAATGTGCAGGAGGAGCATCCTTCTGGGCAACGACCTGCAAGGTATAGGCGACACCGACCGAACCCAGACCGCCATAGAGAATGGGAATCGCGGCATGTCGAATAGATTCGATTGCTAGAGGTTCTGTCAGAAAAGCCACAGCCAGCGAGCCGAGTGCGCACCAGGCAAACTGCCCGGCTGAAAGCTGGATAGGATCGACCCGCTTGGAAAAATAATCGATTAGGAGGACATGCGCCGCCCAGAACACAGCGCCGACCGCCACCAGGACATCGCCGCGGTTGATCGAGCCAATGCCCTGATACACGCTGAGAAAATACAGGCCGATCAGAGCGAGTACCGCGCCTATCCAGGTTGGAATGCCTGTTTTATGGCGCAGTCCGATGCCGAATATCGGCACCAGGACGACATAGAGTCCGGTTATAAATCCAGCCTTGCCCGCTTCTGTGTATTTAAGCCCGATCTGTTGGAGCGATGCGGCGGTAAACAGCACAACTCCGAGAATCAACGAGCTTGTAAACAGCTGCTTGGGCAGGAAAGCGGACGAAATGTGGATTACTGCGGAAGGCTTCCGTGGCGCGGCGAGTGTAAGGTTTTCCCCCTTTGGCTTCAGGGGCGGCGCAACAGGAGCTCTACTTGCCGGCTCAGCCTGGACTCTCGCCTTTTTTTCGTTTATTCGTTTTAAAAAAACAATCAGCGGAACAAGCGAAACACTGCCGAGCAAGAAGCGGATGCCGTTGAAAGTAAAAGGGCCGACATAATTCATACCGGAGCGCTGGGCGACAAAAGCAAATCCCCAGATGGCTGATGTGACCAGGAGCATGATATCGGAGCGGAGCGTTTTTGTTTTCATCGATGAGAAAGATAGCTGGGCTATTGGGCTAAATCAAGAGCGAAAAATGCAATCTAGCGATAAAAACCGATGCGGTAAATCCGCATATAGGCATTGAAATCCTCAAAAGCTGCGACAATGCCGACACTGCTCAGGTATTCCGGACGGATCGCCTTTTTGCCAGTGCTTTCGGCTGTAAAGCTGCTCCAGGGGATTCGGATGACCGAACGCTCGGGAGCTGCTTCGAACTGAGCCCGGTAATAGCTCCAGGGGAAAAAATTATCCTTGGTGCGCAGAAAAATGTACCAGGAATTCGGTGTGCGGGCATCTACCTCAATTTCGATTCCGGAATACGCGGAAGCGTCAAACCTATCTTTGCTGTGGCGAAGCCGGACCTGAATGAAACCGCCGCCCCTGGTGATCACACGGCCGGCGAGCAGGAGCGCTTTCTGACCCTCCGCTTCCACGATGACCGGCGGGACTAGCTCCGATTTTCCGCCCATCACTCGATCAGCGAAGGCTTCCCAGACCCAGCCTTCCTGCTCGGAAGGAGTATTGTTCAAGTTTGAAATGACATACCCATCAGCATAAGCGCCCGCCATAGCGAGCGGCAGAGCGAACATCAGCGCTAACTTTTTCATGAAGAGAATATACTGAAAAATATACTGGCGGCAAAATAAAATAAGTTTCCCGACTGATCACGCGAGACATGGATTAATCGTTTTCTTCGGAGTGGATATTTGGAAGATGCTGTTAGCGTGGCGCTTTCATATCTGGCAGTGTATAGATATATCCGCCCACAAGAGCAGTTATGGGAGCTACCAGAATTAGCCCAAAACTGCCAACCATGGTATGAATCAGCTCGGCAGACACATAGATCAAATTGATAATATTGGCCATCGGCACACCCTGTGCGATGAATGTCATCATCAATGCCGTATAACCTCCGGTATAGGCAAGAAGCAATGTAGTTGTCATCGTTCCTACGACGTGGCGCCTCACATTGAATCCAGATTTTATAAGCTCAGCACGGGTGATCTGGGGGTGTTTGTGAACTAGCTCGGCAAGAGCGGCAGAAATGTCCATGGATAAATCCATGACAGCCCCGCTGGACGCGAGGAAAATGCCCGCCATGAAAAGCTTGGGCAGAGAGATAAAATCGAAGCCCATATACAGTAAGTTTTCTGCAAACGGCCGTACTGCGCCGTGAATCTTGAACAGATTAGTGAAAAGTATTGAAAGCAGGGTAGTCGCTATGACGCCGCCCATAGAGCCGATAAAAGAAACCAATCCTTTTCTGGTAAAACCCGCAACAAGGAAAATTATTATAAAGGTTAGTACGCTGACAATGGCCAAAGTGACGAGGACTGGATTCCAGCCGTTGAGAACGAGCGGCAACAGAACTTTGATGATAAAAGCCGCGGAGCAGATGAAGGATATAAGCGCTTTGAAGCCAATCCATCCGGCAAAACCGACAAGCACTAAAACAAAGGCTGCAAACAAAAGCATTGTCGCATCAAGCCGGTAATGATCGATCACATTGATGTAGGCTACATCTGTCTTCTCCGCATTCAGATCGAGCACAACAAAAGCGATATCATCTGGACTGAAAAACTTATCCATCTCTTTCTTACCAAGGAGATTATTGGTGGCAGCGAAACGGCGCCCCCTGAAGCGGCCAGATATAATCTCAAGTTCAAGCTGCTGAGAGCCGTGTTTGCTGGGGCCGATAGTTTTTACCATGCTATTATTGGTGCTTAGTATTCGAGCTTTTGCCCACAGGCTCGATCCTGCAGGATAAGGAGATTTGAATCCTGTAGGAATAAAAAAGACTAGAAGGCTGATTGCAAAGATAACCAGGGCGAAGAGAATGTCCCGTTTTCGGTCTCCCATGAAGAATGTTGTCGATTTCATGGATGCTCCTGCCAGATATAAAAATGAGGGGACTGTCCGATCATGGTGGACAGTCCCGGATATATATTTACATGCTATGGAAGCGGGGAGCCAATTCAGAATTTACTGAATCCTCACTGTCACTCCCATTGCTATGGCCAGTTTTTTAAAGATATCTGTGTTGTCGTAATAGCTGGAGAACATTTCCTGATTTTTGCCTTTGGCAAAAACCGGAACCGGTACTCCCGTGTGCGAGTAACTGGTCCAACCGATTCCAGCCATCTGATTCACAATCTGCGTCAGTTTTACCGTGAGGGGCTCATAGCCGCCATAGAGGATGTATTCTTCTTCTTTGATTGAACGTTCGAGCTCGTTGCCCATTGTCCGCTTGAAAGCTCTATCCAGCTGTTCTTTCTGAATCTGATTCAAGCTTGCGATTTCAAGTCCGAAAGCATCCTTGATCGCAGAGGCCAAATCATTCAGTTGAGCCTTGTCTTTGGATGTTGCTGCCTTATAGGGCTGTATGACTTTTTCATTGAAAGCGACATAGGACATTTTCTGAGGCGCGATTTTATCGAAGAAAGTTTCTTACTGGGTACCTGCAAAACCGATTGCCATGCCGCCAGTCTCATGGTCTCCGGTAACCAGAATCAGGGTTTCTTCGGGATGCTTTTCCGCAAAAGCGACAGCTTCCGCTACGGCTCTGTCAAAAGCCAGAGTGTCTTTGATCGCTGAGGCCGCGTCGTTTGCATGGCAGGCCCAGTCGATCTTGCCGCCTTCCGTAAAGAGGAAGAATCCTTGCGGATTATCCTGCATCAGCTCAATCCCCTTGCGAACAAAGTCTGCCAACGCAAGCTCCCCCGGTTCACGGTCTATATCGTATTTCATGGCGGAGGAATCCTGGAGATTAGGGTTAATAGCTATGACTTTGCCGACCCAGGGTTTGAGATTCTGGATAGTTGCGGTCGAATTGACAACGGTATACCCTTGAGCTCTCGCCAAATCAAAAACGCTCGGCTTATCCTTGTTTTTGCCCGTGGGCTGTAAAAATCCGCCGCCGCCAAAGTAGTCGAAACCGCTCTGGGTGAGCTGAACCGCAATATCGTAATAATTGCCTCGTGACGGAACCTTTGCATACATGGATGCGGGAGTAGCATGGTCAATTGATACGGATGATACAACACCAACCTTTTTCCCGGCTTCCTTTGCATACTCAGCGATAGTCTTAAAACTCTTGGTCTTGGTAACATCCATGTTGATGACACCATTCAAGGTCTTGTTGCCAGACGCAAAAGCCGTTCCTGCGGAAGCTGAATCCGTGATGAGGGAGCCAGCGTCATAGGTTGTGCAGAGCCCGGTTACCGGAAACTGCGAAAATCCGAGCCTTTTTACATTGACATCTTTTGATGAAACAGCATTGGCATAGGCTTCGGTCGCGCTGATCTGCGGCATGGCGAGTCCATCCCCCATAAAGACAAAGACATACTTCGCAGCATTTTTCCCCGATGATGCAGCGCTTGCAGGCAGGGCGGTCTGACCAGTGCCATTCGCATACAGATTGCCCATGACAAACATGGCGAACAGCGCACCTGCTAAGGCAGATGCAATTGTTCTGCGTTTCATAAACACCTCCAAATCTATGAGATGGAGGCACTCTAAAATGCTTTGGTTGGGATGATATGAAAGCTTTATTAAAAATTGGCGAGTTTTAGGGGGATTTTATGCTGCGGATTCACTTGGAAATTCAAAATTAAACAGAATAAAAGAGTTAGTCTGTACCTTAGTCAGAGGTACTTACTGTTCCGCTTGACCCCAGAAAATATAGTTTTGCAGTTTTTACTGATGCCCATGGAAAGCCGCGAAGTGCAAAAAATAAGCTTTTTAAGTCAGTGATGACAAGTTCGTCTGCTTTGGGTCGGTATTTTATATCACGTATATCGGTGATACGAAAGATAGAAAGCGGCATGAAAAAAACTAGTAACAAGAACGGAAGATAATAGCGAGTTGCTCCTTGCTTTTTCACCCTAGGATATTCTTATGATATAATGAGCGGCGTAAAGTATTTGGTATTGCAAAAATTGATGTAAGATCCCCTTCACGCTGCTTGTTCAAGTTCTCCAACAGAGAACCTGGTAATGATTTGCTTCAGCTGGAAATTTGCTATTCTCTTTTCTTTACCTATAAATAATTAAAGCCGCCCAATCGGACGGCTTTCTGTTGTCGGGCTGAGAGGATTTGAACCTCCGACATCTTGGTCCCGAACCAAGCGCGCTAGCCCCTGCGCTACAGCCCGTAATTCGAAAAAAAAACCCGTCAGGGAATGACGGGTTTTTCGCTAAAAGCGAATCGGGAGCGACGGGGCTCGAACCCGCGATCTCCGGCTTGACAGGCCAGCGCGATAACCAGCTTCGCTACGCCCCCGTGTCATTGCTGACGGGTATGGAATATATCGGGAATGCTGCGGTGTGTCAAGAGGATTTCGATATCAAGATAAAAGTATGGCGCCGGATTTTTCGTCAAAGACTTTTTGCTCAGGCCGGGGAACCGAAACGAGCTTTCCGCTGGCAAAGTCCTCTTTGGCTGCATCAGTTTCGGTTCGCGTCAGCAGTGCATAGCCGAGCGGCGAACAGGCGTATCTGCCGATTCGATATCCGGGAAGGCGGAAGGGTTCCGAAACGATTCGGACGGCAAGTGTCTTGGCCCGGGCTTCCGGTTTGGCGGCTGGCGTGCCTGCAATCGCGGGACTTTCGCGCTGGGCCAGAAGATATGAGAAGGAGAGCTTGGTCTTGGGCAGTTTTGCCTTTTCGGAAATGTCCATGAGCCAGGCGGGAGCTGAATCGACACCAATGGTAAAGTGGCACCAGGGGAATTTATCGCGCCGTTTGGGCATATTGACCGGCGGAAGTTCCCGAATCGGCTTTTCCTGGGTATCCGGACGGGCTGGGCCGTTCAGTGACCTGAAAATGCCGGGCATCGGACAGGCTTTCCGGTGGGGGCAGGGAGCGAGCGGTGCCAGGTCGAATTCGATAAAAGCGGCCCGAATGGCGCTGATAAAGGAGCCTGAACGGGGATCTCCCGGCTCGAACAGGAAAATTCGACCTGAATCCTTGACATAGCCGAGAATCTGACGGGCAGTCTGAAGGGCGCGTTTGCCAAGGAGCTCCTTGCTTTTCCAGAAAAATTCATTGAAAACGTTCGCAGCCGTGAAAAGGTCGGCTTTGATATCGAGCGGATCGCCGAAGGCCTGGTGATGCGCTGTCATGGTCCAGGGTGGCAAGGCGCCCTGCGTCCTGACGGCGAAGGCTTCCAGGATGAGCTTGCCAAGCTGGAGAATCCGGTTGGTCTTGTCGACAACGTGGAAGTGCAGGGGGACGGTCCTGAGGTCAGGCCGGGCAAGGTAGAGGGCGATCGGGATGGTCAGCGGGCCTGAACCCATGTCGATGATGACGGAATCTGCGCTCAAGGGCAGGTCGAGGTTGGCGAAGAGGGTTGAAAGCCTCACCAGGTTCCAGGGCAGAAAATAGCGGATGTAGGCCTGATAGTATCGCGGCGAACTCAAATATTCCGCGGTGCGGTGCTCCCGCTCAGAGGTCAGATCTTCCCAGAGGTCGCGGATGCTGTGCTTCAGCTCAAGGCGGTGGCGCTGATCCAGGGGAAGTGTTTCATCGAGGACGGCGGCGAGTTTTTCCAGCATCGCCTGGCTTTCAGCAGGCAGGCTGAGCGATGCTTCATGGAGTATTTTGTCGAAATATCGATCCTGTTTTTCACGGGGCTTTGGTTTCACAGGTGGATTTTAGCATATTGCGGGAAAAGTATCAGCTGGCAGACAAGAAAAACGCCGCTTCCGCAGTTGGGGCTCGCGGAGGCGGCGATACATGTGGATTCAGATATGGCGGATCAATCAAAGGAAAGGATGACCTTCCCGGATTCGCCTGAGAGCATGGCAGCGAAGCCTTTTTCAAAATCATCAAAGGTGTAGCGATGGGTGATGACCGGGCTGATGTCGAGCCCGGAAAGGAGCATCGCCTGCATCTTGTACCAGGTTTCGAATATTTCTCGTCCGTAAATACCTTTGATGAAGAGACCCTTGAAGATGACGCGGCTCCAGTCGATGCCGGCGCCGTCCGGCAGAAGTCCCAGCAGGGCGATCCTGCCGCCGTTGTACATGTTTTCGATCATTTGCTCAAAAGCCTGGGGACTTCCAGACATTTCCATGCCGATATCAAAGCCGCCGACCATGCCGAGTTCTTTCTGAACCGCTTTGAGGGATTCCTTGGCGACGTTGACTGCGCGGGTGGCGCCAAGTTTTTTTGCCAGCTCGAGGCGCCAGGGGTTGACGTCGGTTACGACGACGTTGCGCGCACCGACGTGTTTGGCGATTGCCGCTGCCATGCAGCCAATCGGGCCGGCTCCCGTAATCAGGACGTCTTCGCCGATCATGTCGAATGACAGGGCGGTGTGTGTCGCATTGCCATAGGGGTCAAAGATGGCGGCCAGCTCATCGGAAATTGAGTCGTGAACGTGCCATGCGTTGGAGGATGGGACTGAAACATATTCGGCAAAACAGCCGTCCCGGTTGACGCCGATTCCAATGGTGTTGGGGCAGAGGTGCCTCTTTCCGGCTCGGCAGGCGCGGCAGACGCCGCAGACAATATGGCCTTCAGCCGAAACTCGTTCTCCAATTTTATATCCGGAGACCGATCGTCCCATATCCACAATTTCACCGACAAATTCATGGCCGACAGTCTGGCCGATTGTAATGGTTTTAGCTGCCCATGAGTCCCATTTCCAGATATGTACATCAGTTCCGCAAATGGCTGTTTTTTTTACCTTGATAAGCAAATCATTGTCGCCAATTTCCGGCATCGGCACGTCCTGCATCCACAGGCCGGGCTCCGCTTTGCTTTTAACAAGAGCTTTCATCAGGTACTCCTTGAGCAGGATTATACACCGTATTTTGAATGTCGTGGAGGGTATTTCGAATTTTGTCTAGTGTCACGAAGATTGTATATTTGGTTCTGATCGGCCGTACCTACGCCTAGAGCATGAAAAAGAGTGTCGCGCCGCAGACTGCGATAATTGCGCCGACAATTTCCATGGCTTTCACCTTTTGTTTGAGCAGGATGACTGAAGGCGGGATGATGAGGATCGGTGTCAGCGCCATGAGCGTGCTGGCGGTGCCTGCCTGGGTGTTCTGCAAGGCGAACAAGGAAAAAACGACACCGAGAAAGGGACCGAAAACCGCACCGGAAGCGGTCGCGGAAAACACTGCTTTATCTTTTCTGGGGATGACAAACACCTGCTGGGTCTGCTTCATGAGGACTGCCTGAATGGCGAAGCCGGCGATAGCCATCATGACTCTGATTTGCGTTCCTGAAATCGCGTTGTACGATCCGAGGCCTGTCTTGGAGAAAATGAGGCCGAGCGCTTGAAATACCGAAGAAAAAAAGGCAAAGACATAGCCTTTCATCATGCCGGCCGGCAATGGCTTGCGGTTTGTTTTTTGCGTGCCGGAGCTGGCATGGCTTTCAGCATCCGCCCGCTGCCTCGTTATGACGACAATCAGAATGCCGATGACGACAACGCCCATCCCGATGAGGCGGATTGGTTCCATGGTTTCACCCAGGAAAAGGAAGGCGAACAAGGTGGTGAAGAGCGGCGTCAGGGATTGGAATATAACAGTAACTCTTGCTCCGATAATGACATAAGCGTTAAATAGAAAATAATCTGCAATGACAAATCCGATGATGCCGGAGATGGAAAGGTAAAGCCAGGCTCGCGGGCTTGCATCGAAGGGCAAGGGCATCAGGCGGGTGACGGTCCCGGCAAGTGCGAGGAAGAAGAACGCGAAGACGACTTTCCAGAAGTTGACTGCCAAAGCGCCGACTTTGCGTGAGGCTTTTTCAAAGAATATGGCGGAAAACGACCAGCACAGGGCTGTTCCGAAAGCTGCGAGCGCACCGAGTTTGTCCATGGCGCGCTGATTATAGCAGTGAACAGAATTCTGTTCTACCGGACCGCTTCGCGCTCTTGGTTTCTTATTTGACAACTGCATCAATTCGACGTACAGTAAGGGTAAGGAGGGTACAATCATGGCAATTATAACTATCGCTCGTGAGCTTGCTTCCCTCGGTGAAGAAACAGCGGAGGAGCTTGCGAGAATTTCAGGCTATACGCTGATTCAAAAAAGCGATATTGAAAAAAGACTGGACGAGCTCGGAGTTTCGCCTGAAAAGCGGCAGAAATATGATGAAAAGAATCCTGGCTTCTGGGCTTCCCTTTCGCAGCAGCGCGATGATTATCTGCATTTTCTGAAGACGGTCATCCTGGAAGCTGCGAACCAGAACAACTGCATCCTGCTGGGACGGGGTGCTTATTCCATCCTGAAAGGCCTTCCCCATGTTTTAAGCATCAAGCTGACAGCACCGATCGCTTTACGGGTCGAGATCGTCAAGAAAAACTTTTTCTGCGACAACAAGCGGGCTTTGCAGATCATTGAGCAGAGCGACCATGACCGGGGTGGGTTCCATAAGTATTTCTTCGGCACCAATTGGATGGATCCGCGCGAATTCGATTTGACCATCAATACCGGCGTGCTGGATGCGGCTCACGCGGCTGTCGCAATCGACAATCTGCGGCGCGCCCTTATCGATCAGGACCGCGAAAGAACCGGCAGGGAGAAGCTGGAGAATATGGTGCTGGCGCAGGCGATTGTCACGGAAATTCTCTATACCCGCAAGATTCCGATTCATTTCCTTGAGGCGGCGGTGGAAAAAGGCACGGTGGTTCTGCATGGAGTCGCGAATACCCAGTCGTCCGTGGACAGCGCAATCGCGGCAACCCATGATGTCTCAGGGGTCAAGAGTGTCGAAAGCGCAATCCAGCTGGTGCAGGAATTTACCATCATGCCGTGATGACGGGAGCTTGTTCTGCATGGCGTTATTCTGCTAATTTGGCTGATATGAAATATTTGACCAGCTTTCATGGAATTCAGGAAGTTCTGCGCGCGCAGGCTTCGCATGTGCGGTTGCTTGTTGCGACAGGTCCAGGGGCGGCAAAGCTCGGTCCCCGCGCCCGTGGCATTTTGGAAACCGCGGAAAAACTGCATATTCCTGTAGAAAAGCTGGATCAGAAAAAACTGGATGATATCGATCCCGACAATAAGGGGATTGCTCTTCTTGTAGAGGATGAATGCTCGGAAAAATCGGTCAGTCTTGAGGATTTTCTGCAAAAGATGCCTGCATGTGCCTGCGTTCTCATCCTCGATCATATCGAAGATCCCCAGAATCTGGGGGCTATCATTCGCTCGGCGGATGCGTTCGGCGTCAATCTTGTGATAATTCCAAAACGGCGGGCTTCTCCGCTGACCGAAGCAGCGGTGCGGGCAAGCGCCGGTGCGACAGCTTGGGTTCCGGTCGCCTCGGTTCAGAATCTCGCAGATGCAGTTGAAAAATTGCAGAAGGCTGGATTCTGGGTTTACGCGTCCGACATGAAAGGCACTCCGCTCGCCTCGATCGCCTTTCCTGAAAAAACCTGTTTTATCCTGGGGAATGAAGGGGATGGGGTATCGCGGCTGCTTCTTGATAAGGCCGATGAGACAATCGCCATTCCCATGCGGGGGCATGTGGATTCGCTCAACGTTTCCGTCGCCGCAGCAATCTGCATGTATGAGTTCACGGCAAAGCGTGGGGTGCAAAGCAAGGCGCAATAAAAAGGGCGCTTCAGCACGAAGCGCCCCAGACTTGAGCCCAGCCAGGCTCAAATATCCCAGATTTCCCGGAAATTATGTTCCCGCTCACAATAGCGGCAAACAAAGGTGCCGCCCGATTTTCTTCTGAATTCGGTCGTGACCCCTTCGTTGTGCTTTGGGTTGGATATGCAGTTTTCGTTCTTGCAGGAAATTTCCTCAAAGCCATAAATCCGGGGTGGCATTTCCAAACGATATTTCTTTGCCACTTTGGAATCTCGAATCAGATTCAGCGTACAGCCGGGGGCTATGGCTGCGAGTTTTTTCAGATCCTTGGCGCCGAAACTAGTGATGTCAGGCAGCGATATGATGCCTTTAAAGGTTTCCAGTCCCAGGTTGGAGTGGTACACGCCGTGGCTTGAGTGCACATTCAGCTTCAGAATCTTTCGGACAGCTTCTATATTATTCCAGATTTCCTCGACCGGTCTGCCCTTGGCAATGTGGTCAATGACAATGCCTTCTTCAACCGGCTTGATTCCGACCTTGTATTCGGGTTTTCGATGCTCTTCAGGTTTGATTTCGGTAACGAAATCCTCTGATATGGCGGGTTCCATCGCAAAGGCGCCGTTGAAGTCCTCTCCCAGCAAGCCCGACACCATGCCAAGTTCGACAATCCGGGTCCAATATCCGTTGGCGGATTGACCGTCCCATCCGTTCAGCGGCAGATCATCGAGGAAGGTTGGGATGGTGGGAGCTGCTCGGTTGCGGGGCAGGGGGTGGTAGAATTTTGTGTTTTCCGGCAGGAGCCCGAGCATGTCTTTTCTGAAGGTGACGCTATTGCGCAGGAATGGGGTGCGTTCGAGAATGGCTTCGCCCATTCGTTCGAGCTGAAGGCGGGTAAAATACCAGATTGAGGCTACCTTGCCATTAGCCAGGTATTCGTCGATCGATTCGAAAATCCTCACCTGGAAGCCGTTCGCCTTCATTTTTTCAACATAGTAGCTGGGCATGGATAAGAGCTCGGGAGCGATCAAGTCAACTTCGACATTGCGGAACACGTTGAGTCCGTCAGCCTTGGAGTGGACGGTACGCCCATGGTAGAGGTCCCCCGCCAGCGCGATATGGATGTGGTCGTCGTTCCAATTCAATTTTTCCAGGAATGTGAACTCGTCGAGAAACTCCTGGGTCGGATGCTCATGCTTGCCGTCGCCGGCGTTGATAAAAGCGGGCAAGGGGCCGCCTGAAGTTTCGGCATAGCGGCCAAGCGCTTCTTCCAGCCAGCGGCAGGTGCCTTCAAGCTTTGTTCGCATGATAAAGCACGAATCGCTCGAATAGCCGTAGAGCATTTTTATGGCATCGGTGATGGATTCGTTTTTATTGAAGGAACTGGAGGCCGCATCGAAGATGTTGGTTCGCGCGCCGAGAAATTTTGAGGCATTCCTGAATGATTCACGGGTCCGCGTCGAGTCTTCCATGAAAATGAGATACACCTGGTAATCCGGATCATTCAGCTTGAAGTGCCGGTAGTCGCCGCCTGTCGATACCAGGTGCTTTAGTTCGCGGGTTTTCTGATAAAGATACCGCTGTTCATCGATCGAGAGATCGTTGACAACCGCGATCGTTCTTCCCTTAAATGGGCCGTTCCGTTTCATGATGCCTCCTCCTCATACAAGGAATGAATCAGGCTGATCATGAAACCATGACAGCCTGGTTATGCTCCAATACCTGCGCGGTATCCGGCAGGCCGCAGAATAGCAAGCGATTCAAGATGCCCGGTCTGCGGGTAGAAATCATACAATTCCAGCGACTCAAGCTCCCAGCCTTTTTTGATGAGCTCCCCGATGTCGCGGGCAAGAGTTGCATGGTCGCAGGAAACATAGAAAAACTTCTTGATGGCTGTTGAAGCCAGCCAGGTTTTCAGAATAGGCGGCAAGCCTTGGCGCGGCGGGTCGGCGATGACGCAGTCGAAAGCGCTGGCCGGAGCTTGGGCGGCAGGGCCTGCTGATCCCGAAGCTTCTGCCGATGGTGCCGATTTTCCCGTCCGGGCAAGCTCCCGGCTGGCCCAGGTTTCAACATCCATGGGGAAAAACCGTATGCCTGGTCCCTGGCAGTTCCCCCGCGCAGCCTCCAGCGAGACAGTGTCGTTTTCGATACAGAACAGGCTGGAAAAGCGCTCGGCAAGGAGTTTTGAAAAAAGCCCGGCGCCGGCGTACAGATCTACAGCGCGCTCGCCCGGCTCAGGTAGGCGCGATTCGATGTCGTGAATCAACCGTTCCGCCATGGCGAGGTTGCTCTGGAAAAAATGCTTGACCGGGAACCGGTAGCTTCTCCCTGCGAGCACAATGTGTGCGGTTCGATCCTTTCCTTCGATATAAATCTTTGTATCATCAGCAAAAGCAATAAATCTGGTCTGTTGGTCTATGTACAGCTTCATGTCTTTGCCCGGCCTTGCCTTCCGGTTTTCGCTTTTCAGCCAGGCTTCGAGTGCGGGCTTCAGAATGGGACAGCCTGAATCAGCACGAACCGCCTCATCTGAATCGGCTTTCATGAAGCCCATGCCGCCATCCCTCGTCAGATGGAATTGCGCCCGATTGCGGTAGTGGTATGGCTTATCCGAATGCACAGGCAGAGGGCCGGGGTCGAATTTTCCGATTCGGACAAAAGATTCCCTCGCGGCTTCTGCTTTGAGCCTGAGTTGGGCAGTGTATTCGATATGCTGAAGACTGCATCCGCCGCAGATGCCGTAGAGCGGGCATTCCGGCGCTGTGCGGTCCGGGGACACCGTGAGAATTTCGGCGATTTCGGCGCGTATGTAATCTCTGGTTTCTTTGATGGGTCGAATTCGAATTGTCTCACCGGGAATTGAAAAGGGGATGAAAATGGCTTTCCTGTCAGCGAACGCGATGCCCTCGCCTCCAGCGGCGAGTTTTTCGACTTTGACAAGAAAGGTGGTATCAGCCATGTTTCACGCTTGATACTATACTGCCCTGCATGATTTCTTCAAGCGCCTGCGGTTGCTTCCAGGCGTCAATAAGGGTATCTTTCTAATATGAGCATATCGATTCGTTCGCTTGGCGCTGCCGGCGAGGTAACTGGTTCAAAACACCTGGTTGAAGTGGATGGGGTTCGGGTTCTTGTGGATTGCGGAGCCTTTCAGGGCAAACGCGATGCCGCTGACGCGAAAAACAGGGATTTTCTTTCGGGACTGCCGGCAGATACCATCGATGCTGTTGTTCTGACCCATGCCCACTATGACCATTGCGGGCTTTTGCCCATGCTTCCCAAGCATGGGTTTGCCGGCAACATTTTTTCAACATCGGCAACGCGGGATTTGGCCAACTTGGTCATGATGGACTCGGCGCATATCCAGGCGCGGGATGCGGACTATCTGTCCCGTCAGGCCGAGAAAAAGAATGAAAAATTCAGCTTCAAGCCTCTCTACGATGATATGGATGTCGTCAGGACGCTCGAGCGCTTTATTACCATCAATTATCACCAGAAACTGACCGTCGCTGATGGGGTCAGCATCGAGTTTTTCGACGCGGGGCATATTCTCGGCTCGGCGCTGGTCAGAATGACAGTAAAGGAAAAAAACGGCCGGGTGACGGTTATCGGTTTTTCGGGGGATCTGGGCCGGAACGGCAAGCCGATTATCAGGGATCCGGAGTTTCTGACCGATATCGATTATCTGGTGCTGGAAAGCACATACGGCGACCGGCTCCATGAGGAAACGAAAGACGCGATGGAGCACCTCGCGAACATTGTCAGCAAGACAGCCGCTCGTGGCGGCAAGATTGTCATTCCCGCCTTTGCCGTTGAGCGGACTCAGGAGCTTATTTTCAACCTGCACCTTTTGCTTGATGATGGCAGAATTCCTGATTTGCCCATCTGGGTGGACTCACCCATGGCAGTCGATGCCACTGCGATCTTCAAAATTCATCCAGAATGCTATGACAAGGAAACCAACGATGCCTTTACCAAGCATTCCGACAATCCCTTCGGCTTTGCGGGTCTTCATTTTTCGCGCACGGTCGAAGACTCCAAACTGCTGAACGCTTCAAAGGAACCGATGATCATCATTTCAGCCGACGGCATGTGCGAATTCGGCAGAATCCAGCACCATCTGATGCACACAATAGAAAATAAAAACAACACGGTGTTGATTGTTGGATACATGGCGGAAGGAACGCTGGGAAGAAAACTGAAGGATGGAGCGTCTGAAGTTCGAATCCACGGCGATTTCTACCGGGTAAACGCATCGATTGAAGAAATCGACGCATTTTCGGCGCACGCGGATTATGCCGAGACGCTGGCCTGGCTGGAACACACCGACAAGGCTCGGCTGAGGAAAACCTTCCTGGTGCATGGTGAATCCAAAGCGCTCGAAGCCATGCAGGAAAAGGTTCTCGCAGCCGGTGTCAGGTCAGCTCAAATCGTCAAAAAGGGCGAAATTTACGAGCTGTAAATCTGCGGGTTGATGCAGTCGGGCGGACGACGGCCTTCAACCATGGCGATCAGGTTTGTTGCCGCCTTTACTGCCATGCCGTTTCTTGAGTCGAATGTAGCACTTGCCGTATGCGGTGTCATGACGACATTTGGCAAATCTGCAAGACCCTCCGCTGCCTTTGGTTCATTCTCATAGACATCGAGACCAGCAGCTGCAATGATTCCTTCTTTCAAGGCTTTTACCAGCGCGTTTTCATCAATGACCGGCCCTCTGCTCGTATTGATTAGAACCGCAGTCGGTTTCATCATCCTGAGCGCTTTTTCATCAATCAGGTGCCGGGTTGAAGGCATGAGGGGTACATGAATGGAAATGAAATCGGAAGTCGAGAGGAGTTCCTCGAGGCTGACTTTCCTGGCGCCCAGTTTTTCCTCAAGCTCCGTGCAGGGGTATTCATCAGTATAAACCACATTCATGTCAAAACCCCGCGATTTCATCGCAAAAGCCCGGCCGATTCTTCCTGCTCCAATGATTCCCAAGGTAGCTCCGGTCACATCCTGACCGATAAATTGAAGCGGACCCCATCCTTTCCAGGCACCGGAACGCATGACGCGATCTGATTCGACAACACGGCGCGCAGCGGAAAAAAGCAAGGCCCAAGCCATTTCAGCTGTCGCATTTGTCAAAACATCAGGGGTGTTGGAAAGCGGAATTTTCCTCTTTGTCGCTTCCGCGACGTCCATATTGTCATATCCGACCGCGTAGTTTGCGAAGCCTCTTGCCTTTTTTGCGGTATCGAAAACTTCAGCGTCAATCTTGTCGGTCAGCAGGCACAATACCCCGTCAGCCTCGGCAATGTTGGTGAGCAGTTCCGAACGGGTGAGGGGACGGTCATCGGGATTGATCGAAACATCAAATCGCTCTCTCAGCAGGGCAAGCCCTGCTTCCGGGATTTGCCGTGTAATATATACCTTGAATTTGGACATAGTTGCCTCCCTCTTTCTCAGCTTTTTCTCAGGATGAGCCGCCGTGCAGTTTCTGCGATATTCTTGGCGCCGAGCCCATACGTATCGACGACGCCCTGGTAATCGCCGGACTCTGCAAAAGTATCATCCAGCCCCAAATGGTCAAAGATGGCCGGCATCCCAAGCCGGGCAAGATAATCACCGATAGCGGTTCCCGCCCCATTTCGCGCCTGATGATTTTCAGCCACCAGCAGAGCGGCTGTCTTTTTCAAAGACGCTGTAATACCGTCAAAATCGAGTGGTTTCAGCGAATAGAGATCGAGCACTTCGGCTGTGAGCCCTTCTTTCGCAAGGATGTCTGCGGCTTCTATCGCCTGGAAGAGAATGTCTCCGTACGAAGCGATGGTAATGTCGGTTCCTTCTTTGATGACATTCGAACCGCCCATCCTGAATTTCGCAGGAATTTTCAAATCATCTTCGGAATAGAGATCGAAGAGCGGATCGCGCATGAGACGGACAAACACCGGTCCCGGCGTCGCCAGCGCCAGATCGAATGCTTTTTTCGCCGATGCCGGATCGCAGGGGCAGAGAACTTTCATATTGGGGAGCGTTGTCATGAAAGCAATATCTTCAGTTGCCTGATGTGTGACGCCGTCAATCGCCGCGGTAATTCCTCCATGGGAGGACAGAATCTTGACATTCAGATTGGGATAGCACACAAAAGACCGAACCATCTCTACCGCTCGCATGGTCAGAAAAACTCCATAGCCGCTGACAATGGTTGTCCGCCCTGTGGAAGCCATACCAGCCGCTGCGGCCATGGTACTCGCTTCAGCGATTCCAAAATTGAAATAGCGTTCAGGGAATTTGTCACCAAAAAGATATGAATAGGTCGAATATCCTATATCTGACTCGAAAACAGCGAATTCCGATTCAGCTCCTCGCTCCGCCATCCGCATCGAAAAGGCCTTTCTTGTCGGGATTTCGGTTTTTTTCAATGTTGTCATAGCGTTTCCCCCTGGAGTTCTCGGACAGCCTGGCTATATTGCTCGTCGTTTGGCGGTTTGCCGTGCCAATCGCGCTTGTTTTCCATAAAAGAAACACCTTTGCCTTTTATGGTTTTCGCAATAATGCAGCATGGTTTTCCTTGCATGGCTTTTGCCTTTTTGAGCGCTTCCAGAATCTGCGCCATGTCGTGACCGTCAATTTCAAGCGTCTCCCAGCCGAATGCCCTGAATTTGTCCGAAATGGAATCCATCGGCATAACATCGTCGCAGAAGCCGTCATTCTGGAGCCTGTTTCTGTCAACAATCGCTGTCAGATTATCAAGCGAAAATTTGGAGGCGGCTTGGGCTGCTTCCCAGATTGCTCCCTCATTGAGTTCTCCGTCGCCCAGCAATGCCCAGACATGCCAACTGGATTTTTCTAGACGAGCCTCGAGCGCAAGACCGACAGCTTCACAGAATCCGACACCGAGAGATCCGGACGTAACCTCAATGCCCGGAAGCTTTCCGGCTACCGGATGTCCCTGAAGCCGGGAATGGAGCTTCCGCAGGGTGCCGAGCTCCTCAACAGGGAAAAAGCCGCGCATTGCCAGCGCTGCATATTGCACCGGACAGGCGTGGCCTTTGGAGAGGACAAATCGGTCGCGCAGCGGCCATTTTGGATTGGATGGATCAATATTCATTATTTCGAAATAAAGCGCCGTCACAATATCAGCCGCGGAGAGCGAGCCGCCGCAATGGCCTGACTGAGCCTTATAGACCATATCGACAATATGGAACCGCATTTTCCGTGCAATTTCCTGCAGCGCTTTAGTTCTTTCAGGGGTAGGGGTTTCCATGCAAACACCGCCTTGTCTTGATTATGTGCATACCGCGTGTGTGTTATTTTGTATGCAATATTTATCACGCAAAAATATCTTACTATGAGATTGCATGGCCGTCAAGTATAAAATGATTTTTGTATTCAAAATATTGACAGGATATTAAATCAGCCATATAATGAAGGAAATGCAAAAGATAGATTACCCTGATCTCTCCGAAAAGGTTTATCGAGAGCTTCGTATCATGATTCTTGAGGGCGAATTATTGCCAGGAGAGAAGCTGAAGCAGGAAGTACTCGCCGCGCGGCTGGGTATTTCCAGAACCCCCCTTGTTGCGGCTTTTTCCAAATTGGAAAAAGAAATGCTGATTGAACTGCTCCCCAGGCGAGGCGCCCGGGTCAGGGCCTTGAACAGCAAAGAGCTTTTAGACCTCTATGATATTCGGATCATGCTGGAGCCAATGGGCGCAGGGGGAATGGCTCACCATGCTACAGCTGAAGATATCCAGAAACTCCGTGAGCTGCTCGAATCATACAAACAGCTGGTAGATTCTTCCGATCACCGAGCAATTCGCAGAGCGGATTACGAATTCCACCTGGCAATTGCGCAAATGTCGCGGAATGAACCGCTGTATCGCATAATCTCTGCATTTAATATTGTCTTTATCTGCAACCAGGGCGGGCTTTTAAAACCTGCCCGAAACAGCTACATCGAGCACGCTGCATTGGTAGAAGCGATCGCTGAGCATGATGAAATGAAAGCCGACAACCTGATGCGGGATCATCTGACCGATTCCAGACACAGGCTCTTGTACAAGCTTGAGGAGAAAATGTGAGAAAGATCGAGTCAACGGTTGTCGCGGATGAAGTATACCGCCAAATCAAGCGAATGATCATTGATGGAACGCTTGAGCCTGGCTCGAGGGTTGATAGGCAGACGCTCGCGGAAGGTTTGGGTGTGTCAATGACTCCTGTCAATGAAGCGGTTGCAAGACTCGTTGGAGAGCGCTTTCTTGAAAGAAGAATTGGCAGCGCCCGCGGAAACGATGGTTTCTTCGTGCCGGTCAGTCAGCGGGACGCGCTGGTGCATTTATTCGAAATAAGGGCGGGCATTGAAGGGATTGCGGCACGACTCTGTGTCGAAAGAATGATCGATGATGACAGCGTTCCCGAAGTGCAGAAACTCTGTTCGTTCTTCTCCGGTTTTGATTTTGGCAGCAGGCCTGCGAATTCTGAAGAAACCAAAGCATATACTATAGAAGATATGAATTTCCATGAAGCTGTAATCAATTTTTCCGGAAACACCATTCTGGCTGATATTGACCGAAATCTCGGCTGCATTCATGTCAGCAAGGTCAAGGGTCTGGTACGGCCGCCCGAAGAAACCCTGTCCGAGCATCTGGCAATCATTGAGGCCTTCCGCGCAAAAGATGCTCTTCTGGCGCAGAGCCTCATGACACAGCATCATCTGCGTTCGCGCGATGTATTGCTCGAAACCCTTAAGAAACAGCAGCGGGTTTCATGATATCGAGCATCCGATAGGCTTCCTCAATTGTTGCCGGTTCGCATCCCAGCATTTTGACAAGGTCGGCTGCCTTGCGGACCAGCTCAGCATTGGTGGCGTACTTTCCTGGCTCAAGTTCGAACCCGTCTTCGTATCCAACTCGGATTCCTGAGGCTCCAGCCCCTATGGCGACAGCAAGGAGTGAAAAATCCCGCATTCCTTCATGAATCAGGCTCCATGACGAGCCAGGCGGCAATGCTTGCTTCAATCTGAAGACGTTGTCGGCACTCGCCGACAGCGCTCCTTTGAATCCCAGCGAAAAATTGAAGTGAAGCGGAGGGGCAAGCACTCCCTCCTCGGCGAGCGCGACAATGCTTTCAATCATTGAAAGATCAAAAATTTCCAGTTCCGGAACTACCCGGGCTTTTTTCATCTTTTCTGCCCAATACCGGATATCCGGCCAGGTGTTGATGTAGACACTTTCTCCAAAATTAGTGGACCCCATGTTGAGTGAAGCCATCTGAACCCTGGGTTCATTAACCGAGGCGGAGCGATCTTCGAGGGAGAGATTGGATTTTCCTCCCGTCGATCCCTGGATGATGATTGCTGATTCCGCCCGAATGCGGTCGATTGTCTCTTTGAACCATGATAGATCCGCTACCTGGTTTCCAGCTTTGTCTCTTACATGCAGATGAACCAGCGAAGCGCCTGCTGCAGCGCAATCAATCACATCCTGAGCGATTTTTTCAGGTTCAACCGGATTGTGCAGTCCCGAGGGAATGGTTTTTTCGACATGAGCGACCGGAGCAACTGCGATAATGATTTTTCTTCGCTTCTGCATGGCAATCTCCTTAATTCTTTTATCGGATTTTAATTGACAAGTTCTGATATATATTCTACAGTATAATCAATATTGTATGCAATATTTGGAGTGCGAATGTTTGGAGTTTCCCCTGCTTACTTCTTTTCCCGGTACTCAACGGATTTTTCTGTCAGGGATTACATTGATGGTCTGGAATGGCTGAAAGCGCATGGCTTTCATGGTTTCCAGCTGGAAGTGTTTCACCGGGAAAAGCTGGCTGAATGGGAAAACCAAGCTTTCAGCCTTGCTGATGCCTCTATTCAGCTTGGAATGCAGGCAACACAGTTTGTGGCACATTTTCTGCTGTTTGCGACAAGGACTCCCGAAGCCTTGCTTTCAGACGCAGGCATGGAAGAGCTGAAGCGCTTGCCGGAAATTGCTGCTCATTTTCCTGGATGTACAACCTTAACCTTGCCGCTTTCGCCTTTTGTGGTTGGGGCGTCATACCCTCCGCTCAACAGCGCAGAGTATCATCGTTTCTGGGAAGCTTTCTGCAGCAAACTGCTCGTGATGGATGAACTGGCCAGAGCTGGCGGAATGCGGCTTGCGCTGGAAATAGTCCCGGGTTCTCTCATGGGCGGAACGGAAGGGTTCCTGCGATTCATCCATGAAACGGGCAACCAGACCATTGGCTATAATTTTGATACCGGTCATGCCCATGCTTCAAAAGAGTGCCTGGAACTCATTCCGGCAAAACTTGCAGGCAGAATCTACGGTACCCATCTCAAGGATAATGCAGGCATGGAGAATCTTGCGATGCCTCCCGGCAAGGGTACGATTGACTGGACGCGGCTTCTGGCCGGGCTTGAAAAAAATGGGTATCGGGGATCATTCGATCTGGAAATTGCATCAAGAGCACCAGAACTTGTCTTTGAGGAGTATCTTGAAGGCAAGGCTTGTATTGAAACGTCACTGAATCAGCTTGATTCGAGCTCGAGCAAATCATAAGGAGGAACGGACATGATAAAGTATGCGGTAATTTCATCGTTTCTGGGAAAGACAAAAGACAGGTTCCATGAATACAATCAGGCACTGGATCTTGAACAGAAATTCAAGATTGCTTCAGAAATCCCCGGTATGGCAGGCCTCGAGTGTGTCTATCCATATGAAGTGAGCAATGCTGAGGAAGTTAAAAGTCTGATGAAAAAATACAGCCTCGGAATTTCGGCGGTCAATGTCAATGTCAAAGCAGAACCAGAGTTCAGAAACGGAGGGCTTACTTCGCCTGATAAGAATGTGCGGAATAAGGCTGTTCGCTTCATAAAGGAAGCCAAAGACTTTGCGGTTGCGATCGGAGCTGACAAAGTGACCTGCTGTCCGCTTGGAGACGGATGGGAATTTTCATTTCAGACTGACTACTCGAAAAACTGGACCTATCTGAAGGAAACTTTTGGGGAAGCTGCCGCATACAAGCCTGAGATAACGCTTTATATCGAATATAAGCCGAGCGAAACCAGAGGAACCTGTTTTATCAATACAGCCGCGAAAACGATACTGCTCATTCGTGAAATCGGGCTGCCGGGACTTGGCGTAACGATCGACGTTGGCCATTCAATCTATGGCGGCGCGAATCCAGCGGAAGAATTGGCGCTTTTGCATGATTCAGGGCTTCCGTATTATGTTCATATCAACGATAACGACGCGAAATGGGACTGGGATTATTTTGCTGGAAGCAAGCATCTGCTCGCCTATGCTGAGTTCCTCTATTACCTGCGGAAATACGGCTACGATGATTATGTTACTTCGGATACTTCGCCGACCCGATGGGATGTGAAGGGCATGTTCGAAACGAATAACAGGATAACCGCGAGACTGCTGTCACGGCTTGAAGAAATGGAGCGGAAAGGCTTTGACAAAGTCCTTGAGTCCGGTGACTACATGGCTGTCTGGAAATTTATAGAAGAAGAATTGTTCGGACTGAAATAAAAAAAAGGCGGAGCCAGCTTGTGGTTCCGCCTTTTTTGCTTTCATGGTACAGGATATTATAGAGTTCGAATTTCCCGGATTCTGGAGAGGGCATTTTGCCAGGCTGTTCTGAAACTCGAGCAGAAGAGGACAACCGGTCCGAACGATTCATATTCTGAAGGAGCAAGGCCTTCAGGATAGTAGGCTTTTCTGAATTCGGGAATTGTGCAGAGCGCATCGATAACAGAAGCAGGAATTGGGCAATCAAATCTGCTGACTACCGGAGGGTCAATATTCAGCAGTTCTTCAGCGGTGCCTTTCCAATTGATGGTCACAGCAATATCCGCGCCTACCCATTCGGTAAAATGATGAAGGCCCCGGGCTCCGCCATTGATGAATCCTACATTTGTTTTTCTTTCATTCATGTATTCCCGGATTTTTTTAGCGACCGCTTTTCCAGCCTGAAAGAGGACGTCGCGTGATGCTTCAGGCGTTTTTGAGCAATCCGACCCTGAAAGATATTCATCAAAAATTCCGGCGATATGGGAGAGATAAACGATGGGAGGGTTTTTCATGCCGCGCGTTGCGTCGTCATACGCATCACAAACATCCAGTGCCTGGCTGAGACTCATGACTTCTGTCGCGTTGACCGGCATACCTTCCAGGATGCATTGATGGATGGCTGATAAACCATGCTCAGTGACTGGTATTTTTATCATGATATTAGGTCCGCAGGCTCGATTCATTCGGGCAAGCCGCATGATGGTGTCATAGCTCTCGTCAAAAGGGTCACCCTGAATGCTGACATAGCCTTCTTTCCCGCATGAATTTTCATAAAGCGGGAGGAATTTTTTAGCGATACCGCTTACTAGTTCCTGCTGAAGAAGAATGAGCGCTTCGTTGTCATCAGCTGTTGCTGCCAAGATTTTGCGAAGCTGTGCTTCCGCGAAACCGCGCTCTTCTTCGTTTGTGAGCATTTTCCAGACATATGAAGGATTCTGGGTACAGCCGACAGCTCCCGCTGCTATGGAACGATCAGCTTCGTTCCGGGTTACATTGTTGATCCAGAATCGAGTCGCTGTCATTTTCTGCACTCGCTGAAAATAGCCTTCTGACATATCAGTCCTCCAGTATTTCTGTCGTTCGAATGATGGCTTTATCGGTAAATTGATCCAGAATATCTCTGACACAGGTTGAAAAACTGATGACACATCCCCCTTCAGGTCCTCCCTGCAGCCAGTGCTTGCGACCAGGCGGAACAATAACCTGCATGCCGGGGGCCAGATCGAGCCGCGTCCTGCAGGTGTAGACCGAACTTTTTCCAGCCGGCACGTCAGGCGTCGCGGGAGCCCCCGAGAAATCATCGAAGTAATACACTGTCCCACAATATCCTCGGATGATTTCCTCTTTGCCAGGATCATTGCCAACAGGCGGGTGCCAGTGCTCAGGGAGAATCTGTCCGTTAAAAAGGACAATAAGTTTGGCGCTTATTCGATCGGTCGCAAAAAGAGTCAATATTTGAGCTCCTTCGCATTCGGGTTTTCCCAGACCGAAATCAGCAACGGCAATTGAATCAATCTCTGAGTCGGTCAGCGGGAATCCAGAATTTTTGAGCATGATCGCTGCTTTGGCTTGAAGTTCTTTGACTTTAGAACGATATATCATGAAATTCCTCCGACCCTTTTATACAAAGACCGATTATCGATGCCGCCATGCCGGCATCTCGGCGCGCTCCTCAAAATGCTTTTCGGTTTCAAGATTGAATCCCCACAGATAGTTTTTTTCAGGCTCGGACAGGGCATCCAGCTGCTGTTTAAGTTCTGGTGGGAGCTGGGAATCCAATGCTGAGAGATTCGAGATGATTTGCTCTTCGGAACGCGCTCCTATAATGACAGAAGAAATAAAAGGGCGGGAGAGAAGCCATTGTATCGCCAGCGTTGATGCTGATGTACCATTTTTTTCAGCAAGCTCCGTGACAGCTCTGGCGATGGAGCGTGAACGTTCAGACCAGAATCTGGGAATATCAAGATTTTTCCTGAGTTCGAAGCGGGAACCGGTTGGTACATCCTGCACATCATTGTATTTGCCGGTGAGCAGCCCGCCTGCGAGCGGACTCCATGCCAGGAATCCGATGCCTTCATGAAGCATGGCTGGAATAATCTCCTGCTCACAGCTCCTGTCTACCAGATTGTAAAGATACTGACCGCAGAGAAAGCCGCTCATTCCGCGTTTTTTTGCCGCTTCATTGCCGGCAATGATTCGCCAGGCTGGAAGATTTGAAAATGCCGCGTATAGCACCTTGCCCTGCTGGAAAAGAATGGAAAAGCTTTCCATGATTTCTTCATAGGGGACGAAAGGGTCTGTCCTGTGAAGATAGTAAATATCGAGATAGTCGGTTTTCAGCCTCTCGAGGCTTGCTTCTACGGCGCGGATAATATGCTTTCGGCACGATCCATAATGATATTCCGATGCTCCGACCGGGAATCCGCTTTTTGAGGCAAGCAGTACCTCATCGCGGCGGATTTGCCGCATGAAAGCCCCGATGATACGTTCAGATTCCCCGTTTCCATAGACATCCGCTGTGTCGATGAGGGTTCCGCCTGAATCCAGATAACGGGCGATAATCTTGTGCGCTTCAGGTTCGGAACAGCCCCAGCCATGGGCACCGAAAGTCATGGTTCCGAGAGAAATTTCTGAGACCGGAAGTCCTGATCTGCCCAGATATCGAAATTTCAAGATAGACCTCCTTTCCGGTGCCCTGGGAACCGGATACTTCTTCGGGTAAAACCGATTTCTAAACTCACCTGGCTTTTGTTTTTATTTTCTGCATGATACTCCGGTACATTCGGGTATTGGTAACAAATGTCAAAGCAATCACCAGCACAAGGATGAGCGCTACAGGTCTCGTGAAGAAAGGCGCAAGACTTCCTTGTGATACCATCAAGCCGCGGCGCAGGTTGGCGTCTGCCATGGTTCCGAGGATGACACCAATGACGAGAGGCGGAATTGGGTAACCCATTCCTGTCAGATAATAGGTCAGGATGCCCATGGGAATCATGAGGTAGAGATTGAATACCTTGAGGCCGAGTGCATAGGAGCCGATGAGGCAGAGAACTGCGACAACAGGCATGAAGAGTGCGGGAGGCACCTTCAGCAGTTTTACAACCTGCTTTGCCAACAGCATGCCGACTACCCACATGGCAAATGATGCTAGCAGCAGAATCGCGGAAATGCTCAAGGTAAAGCCAGGTCGTTCGATTTCAAGCATCGGACCGGGCGCTACTCCATGGAGCAACAGCGCGCCAAGCAACATTGCAGCGGGCGGACTTCCCGGAATACCCATGGAAAGCAGAGGAATCATCGCACCGCCGATACAGGCATTGTTCGCAGTTTCAGAAGCGATAATGCCTTCTTCGTAACCGGTACCGAATTTTTCAGGATGCTTCGATGTCTTTTTCGCTGTCCCATATGATACCCATGCGGCAATGTCTTCTCCGATTCCTGGAACCGCTCCGATACCGACACCGATGAGCGCGCTTCTGACAATGTGCTTTAAATTATGGGCAATAGTTTTAAAGGAGGGGAAAATTCTGTCGAGCTTTGTGGGCTCTGCCGTAATCTGCCTATCTTTCAGCACCTGGATAATCTGAGGAATTCCGAATGCGCCGATAAGAACAGGTACGACTTCAATCCCGCTTTCGAGATTCACGATACCCATGGTATAGCGGGGATATACCTGCAGGGGATCTCTGCCGATCACTGACAAGAATAGTCCCAGAAATCCAGCAATCCAGCCTTTTTGAACAAGATCAGGGCATGAAATGCTGCCTGAAATGAGAATGCCGAAAAAGGCAAGGAGGAAGAATTCGAATGAGGTAAACTGCAGCGCCAGTGCAGCGATAATCGGGGTGAAAACAACCACAAACATCATTCCCACAAAGGTACCGATAGCAGATGATGTTGTAGTAAGCCCGAGCGCCTTGCCGGCTTCGCCTCTGAGCGCCATCGGGTAGCCTTCGAGTGCAGTCGCGGCTGCAGCGGCGGTTCCTGGGATATTGATCATGATACTGCCATATGAACCGCCATAGACAGCTCCAACATAAATCCCCATCAATGCGATCATAGCAGACTGCATTGGAAGGCTATAGGTCAGCGTAGTCAGCAAAGCTACGCCGAGTGTTGCGGTAAGCCCGGGCAGGGCTCCGAATACGATTCCCAGCAAAGTAGTTCCAAACAGCAAAAACATCTGGGCGGGATTCGTGATAATAGAGATCAGAGTTGCGAAAAATACACTGAATTGCTGTCCGATATCCATTTCAGCCTCCTGTCAGCGGAATACGTAATACAGAGCGGACATGGCGTTGACAACCACACCTTCGACAGGAAGCGGTACACGCAGCATGAATCTGAAGAGAGGAACAATGAAGAGGGGAGTAAGAAAGCTCATGAGAAGCGCTTGCTTGAGTTTTTTCCAGTACACGGGATTGCCCTCTTTTTTGCAGAGAACAACCAGAACAGCGATGATTGAAACAATAAACGCTATGGCGAGAATATCCAATGCATACGGGAAGAAGGCTTTCAGCTTGATGTCAAGCCCGAACACTGCTAAAAAAAGCAGAAAAAGCATTTCCCCAGTATACAGGTACACCATTTTTCGCATTATCAGAAGATCGTCAATATGGAAGACTGAAATGGTAAATATTAGATACAGGACAACAGTAATAAAAAAATCGATCCGGGTAATATTGATGTACACCATGGCAATGAGCGGCACCAGAACACCGGCATATCGCATGTTCGCGTCGCTCAGAAATTTTTTATTTTTGCTCTCGGATATAATCAGCAGAAGCGCGCTCCAGCCTCCATCCTTGAGGGCATTGGTAAAAATGGCTGTTGAGAGAAGCAGCATCGCGATTCCGATAATTATCGGAAGCAGGGCAGGGGAAACATACCAAACGCTGTCAACGCCCGCATAGGAGTCTTTGAGCGGCATTCCCATCGCACCTATCAAGATGTAAATTGCAAGCAGAAAAAAAATGACACTGGTAATCAAGTCAAGACCGCGGAGTCTGGTCTTCTCTATCATGGCTGGCTCCTGAAAGATGGAGTTGCGGAAAGCCATTCAGCATTCCGCAACTCCTGGTATAAAAAATCAGATTTGGACTTTGCTTTCTATTATCTGCTGATACCTAACGTCGCTGGGTCGACTTTCGCCGCTCCGAGATCCCACAGAGTCCAGGAGAAGACAGATTCAAGCTTGTCAAAAATGTCGTTGGCTTCTTTCCCGACATATCCTTTCAGCGTGAAGTAGCGATCCTGCCCGAATTTCACGACAGGTTCAGCGGTCAGCGCTTTCTTGAAAGCAGCGCGGAGTGTTTCCTTGACTGATTCAGGTGCGTCTTTCCGGATTGCAAATCCAATCTGCTGTTCAAGCGGAAGGTACTGTGAGAGTCCGGGGTATGTTTTGAACGCACTGGGAATAATCTGTCCTCTGAAATCAAAGTCATTGGGAATCAGCATTGCCAGCGGTCTGAGTTTCCCAGCCTTGATGAGTTCAGCCTGTTCCTGGACTGAAGTGATTACCAATGAAACCTCTCCAGTCATGGCGGCATTCTGAGATGCTGCTGAACTATCGTAAGGGATGAAGTTGAATTTTGCCCCAGAACCCTTTTCAAAAGCAAGAAGATTCAGATGATGAATTGAACCAGCAGCGCTCGCGCCGGCGCGCACGCTCTTCGGATTCTTTTTAACAGCCTCGACCAGATCTTCAACGGTTTTGAAAGGAGCTGATGGCGTTACGGAGATGAGGTCAGGAGATCCGCCAATAATGAAGAAATCCCATACATTCATTCTCTTGTTGAATCCGCCCTGAACTCCTGCTGTAACACATGACTCCGAGAGGCCTACCAACGTATAGCCATCAGCTGGTTTGGAATATGCTTCGAATAAACCAACCGATCCGCCAACGCCGCCTGTCACATTGTTGACATTGATGTTGACTTTCAACTCTTTTGCCATTTCCGCCATAACCAGCCGGTTTGCGAGATCCGTTCCGCCTCCAGCGCCCCACACCAGGATATTGGTGATATCACGGGCTGGGTACTTGGGTTGGGCCATCGCGGATGTCAGTGCCAATGCCAGAATAACCAGTACTACTGCGATCCTTTTCATTGCTACCTCCTAGAAAGGATTTTAATCATATTGTAGCACCTGATTTTTATTTGTCAATGAATATTTTATTTTGTATGCAAAGTTTAGTGTTGAAAAAGTAATTGGCTGGCAATTTTTCATTCAATAGCAATTCGAAATCCGAGGAAAATGCAGTGCAAATATAATTAGTATAATGAAATGTTTGGAAATTGCTGGTAGTTGATTATGATTTGGTTCATGAAGAGAGCAAACAGGATTGGCCATTCTCTCTTCATGAAACCTGAAAAACGTCGTTTTACAGCAGGGCATCCAGCTTGGCGACCCGCTGGCTGTGGCGTCCGCCTTCAAATTCGGCATCGAGGAAAATCTTGAGGAGTGTTTCCGGCGGCTCCTGGTAGTTGACTCTTCCGCCGAGCGCCAAAAAATTGGCGTTGTTATGCTGTTTGGCCATGAGGGCAGTGAAAGAATCGTGAATCAAGGCACAGCGGATACCCTTGTGCTTGTTCGCCGCGATGGAAATTCCAATGCCGGTACCGCAGAGAACGATACCCAGGTCGTAGCCGCCTTTCTGAAATTCCTGAACGGCCTTTTCAGCCTGGTCGGGATAATCCACCCGTTCTTCAATATCCACGCCGAGGTTGGTCACGCTGTGTCCTTCCTTGGCGAGCCATTCTGCAATCCGGTTTTTCAGCTCTACCGCGCCGTGATCATTCGCAATGACTATCTTCATGAAATTCAGGATACCGCGGAGCGGCTGTCTGTGGCAAGACACCGCTTTTCAGCAACTGCTGTTTCTATGACATCCTGAACTTGGTCAAGCCAGGCTTCCCGCTGAGCCTGCGAGCTCGTGGAAACAACGCTGAACATGACATGCCGGCTGCTCTCTACGCCGCAGAAACCGAAGACACAGCGGGTCCAGATTTTCTCAAGCGGGTCGCCGAAATATGCAGTCTCACGCTCGGCATCGGTATTTGCAGTAGCAAAGACAATGCCGGCTTTCCCGCCAAGTTTTCCCGTTGCTGGGCTGCCCTCAGCGTTTTCATCATAATCATAGGCGTGGGGCGGGCGGATAACCCGGTCGATATATCCTTTCAGAATTGCAGGAGGCTGACCCCACCAGTCGGGATGAATGAAAACCAGAAAATCCGATTCAATCAGTTCCCGGTTATATAGAAGCACCTTTGTATCGGTTGAAGGCAATTTCCCGAGTTCTTCCCGTGTCATGACAGGATTGAAATCTTCCTTATATAAATCATGTTTCCAAGGCTCGATGCCCAGATTTCGGAATGTCTGGACAGCCCGATCGAAGATGGCATGGTTAAAACTTTTATCGTAGGGGTGAGCCAGGATGATTGAAGCTTTCATGGTGGATGACTTTACAATAGTCCCTGCTGCTTTTCAAGAACAAAACGCGCGGGCTCATTGGTAGGTGCCCCACGCCTTGATTTCAATCGGATGATGCTTGAGAAATTTCAGCGATTCGACATATTGCCGGGCTGTTTTGACATTGGTGAACAGCGGGATGTTGAGATCGACAGCCATTCGGCGGATCAGATAATCATTCTTGAGTTCGCGCTGGCGATTGTTCTTGGGAATATTGATGATGAGGTCGAATTCGCGGGCACGCATCATGCTGAGGATGTTTGGTTCAAGTTTTTCAAGCGGCCAGTGGACTTCGGTTACAGAAATTCCATAAGCAGTCAGGAATCTGGCCGTACCTCGCGTCGCGAACAAGCGGTATCCCATAGCCTCAAGAGCTCCGGCGCTGTCGATAAAATCGAGCTTGTCTTCAAGCGGTCCGGTGGACATGAGGACTTTCTTTCCTTTCATGGAATAGCCGACAGAGAGCATCGATTTCATGAAGGCATCATCGAGCTCGCTGGCAATACAGCCGACTTCGCCCGTAGATGCCATCTCGACTCCCAGGATGGGGTCAGCTTCCTGGAGTCTTGAAAAGCTGAACTGTGCGGCTTTGACGCCAACCCATGGCTGGCTGTACATCAAGGAGTTGATCGGCTCAATTGCCGGTTCCAGCATGGCTCTGACCGCGAGGTCTATCATATTGAAACGGGCAACTTTGGAGCAGAACGGAAAGCTCCGGCTTGCCCGCAGGTTGCACTCTATGACCATGACATGGTTATGGCGGGCAAGAAACTGGATGTTGAAAGGTCCCGTTATCCGCAGTGATGCAGCAATTTTTTCTGTGATTCTGAGAATTTTTCTGATTGTTTCGATATACAACCGTTGCGCCGGAAAGACAACGGTAGCATCGCCGGAATGCACTCCCGCATTTTCGATATGCTCTGAAATGGCATGATACAAAAGCCTTCCATGCTGAGCGACTGCATCGATTTCGATTTCCTTCGCATTCTCGATAAACTTCGAAATGACAACCGGATGCTCGGCTGAAACATCGGAAGCCAATTGCAAATACCTGTCGAGGCTTGCTTCATCCCAGGCGACATTCATGGCAGCGCCGGAGAGCACATAGCTGGGGCGGATGAGTACCGGAAAGCCTGCTTGCAGTGCGAAAACCCGGGCTTCTTCACGGGTTGTCAGCTCCTTCCAGAGCGGCTGTTCGATACTCATCGTATCCAGAAGACTTGAGAATTTATGCCGGTCTTCGGCACGGTCTATATCCAGCGGCGAGGTTCCCAATACCAGCGCCCCGGCATTGAAAAGCGGCATCGCGAGGTTGTTGGAAGTCTGTCCTCCCATGGATAGGATGATGCCTGCAGGACTTTCAAATTCATAAATATCCAAAAGCCGCTCGACGCTCAACTCCTCAAAATAGAGCCTGTCGCAGATATCATAATCAGTGCTGACGGTTTCCGGATTGCAGTTGATGACAATGGTCTTTTTATCGTGCTTTCGGCACGTTTGTATCGCGTTCACTGCGCACCAGTCGAATTCCACGCTGCTGCCGATCCGGTAGGGGCCGCTGCCGGGGATCATGATACTGCCCCGCGCGGGTGTGACATCGGATTCGGAAGCGTCATAGGTCAGATAGAGATAATTAGTTTTTGCCGGGAATTCAGCCGCGAGTGTGTCGATCTGCTTGATGCAGGGCTTTATTCCAAAAAGCTCGCGTGTCCTGCGCGCTTCCATTTCGGTTGTTCCGGCTGCCTTGGCAATGGCCGCATCGGAAAACCCCGCCCGCTTCGCTTTCATGAGAAGAATTGGATCCTTCAGCAGACTGATGCCGGCTGTTCTCAGATCATCCGACAACACAACGAGATTTGCGATTTCCGCAATAAACCAGGCGTCAATTTTTGTCAGGCGTTGGATTTTCTTCGCGCTGAAACCTGAGGCGAGGGCTGAGCAAATCATAAAAAGCCGCTTGTCGGTGGGCATGGAGAGTTCGCGCCGGGCTGATTTGGCGGAGAACTCCTCGCTGGCCTGGCAGAAAACAAAAAGGTCGCTGTTGCCTGCCATTCTGGCTGCTTTCTGAAGTGCTTCGGCGAAATTCCTGCCAATGGCCATCACCTCTCCAACAGATTTCATTTCACTCCCGAGCTGCCGGTTGACAGTCTTGAATTTTCCAAGGTCCCATCGGGGCATTTTAATGACGACATAATCGAGCGCAGGCTCAAAGCATGCGGTGGTCATGCCCGTAATGCTATTGCGGAGGTCAGGCAGCTTTTCTCCGAGAGCCAGTTTGGCCGCAACATAGGCCAGCGGATAGCCGGTGGCTTTTGAGGCGAGCGCTGAACTGCGTGAAAGCCGTGCGTTAACTTCGATGATGCGGTATTCCGAATTTTCAGGATTCAGTGCGAATTGAACATTGCATTCTCCAATAATTCCAAGACTGCTGGCAACATTGATCGAAATGCTTCGCAGGCGATGGTATTCTTCGTCTGTCAGCGTTTGCGACGGTGCAACGACAATGCTTTCTCCGGTATGGATACCGAGCGGGTCCATATTTTCCATGTTGCACACGGCGATGCAGTTGTCATATGCGTCACGGACAATTTCATATTCGATTTCTTTCCAGCCGCCAAGCCATTCTTCTACCAGAACCTGCGGAGAAATTGAAAATGCCCGCTCGCACCGGGCTTCCAGCTGTTTTCTCGTTTTGCAGAGCCCAGAGCCCGCACCGCCGAGTGCAAAGCCGGCGCGTACCATAACTGGATAGCCGATTTCCTCGGCTATCGTCGCCGCTTCTGCAGGATTTGCGGCTGATGAACTTTTCGGGGTTTTCCAGCCATGCGATTGCAAATGTTCCGCAAAAAGCCTTCGATCCTCGGACAGCTCTATGGCGCTGATTGATGTGCCGAGCACCTCGACTGAGTATTTGTATAAAATGCCGTCATGATGGAGCGCCAGCCCGCAGTTGAGGGCAGTTTGTCCGCCGAATGAGAGCAGAATCCCATCGGGCTGTTCTTTTTCTATCACCTGGCGGACAAATTCTGGGGTCAGCGGCAAAAAGTAGATTGAATCAGCCATACCATCGCTGGTCTGATTAGTCGCGATGTTAGGATTTATAAGGACAGTCTTGATCCCTTCTTCCCTGAGCGCTTTAAGCGCCTGCGAGCCCGAATAATCGAATTCACCAGCCTGTCCGATCTTGAGTCCGCCGGAGCCGAGGATCAGAACTTTCCCTGGTTTTTTTCGCTGATGCTGAAAGGCGGCAGAAGTCATCATTTCGCCTCCTTCACGGTTTTTACTTTGGTGATGAATTCCTCGATCAGAAACTCGGTATCGCGCGGGCCGGGACAGCCTTCCGGGTGGAATTGCACGGCCGAGAAGCGCTTGTTCGCTGAACGGATGCCTTCCACGGTGCCATCATTCCCGTTAGAAAACCAGACTTCCCAGCCTGCGGGCAAGGTCTGTTCCTGGATTGCATAGCCATGATTCTGGCTGGTCAGGTAACATCGGGCACTCCCATGCTCGATTGCCGGCTGGTTTTGCCCTCGATGTCCGTATTTGAGTTTGTAAGTATCGGCGCCGGCGGCGAGCGCCATGAGCTGGGCACCCAGACAGATGCCGAAAATTGGTTTATCACACTCGAGCGCAGCGCGAATTTGCGCGATTGTCTTGGTGCAGGCTTTGGGATCGCCAGGTCCGTTGGATAGAAACAATCCATCATACGCAATGAGGCTCAAATCCTGATTCCACGGTACCCTGACGACGGCAGCGCCAGTATTGGTCAGGGTTCGAAGTATATTCGCTTTCACTCCGCAATCCACCACGGCGATGACAATTCCGTTCTTGGCGGACGCTCCGTATTGGATAGGCTTCTGAATTGAAACTGCCTGCACCGGCGTCTCTGCAAAAGGATCAGGCTCGGGCTCTCGCCCTGATTCTGCGCCTGAGCCCTCAACCAGAATTTTTCCTTTCATGACGCCACGTTCGCGCAGCAGTTTGGCCAATTTGCGGGTATCGATTCCTTCGATGCCGGGAATGCCCTCGTGTTTCAGCCACTCGGAAAATGTCAGTTTTCCCGTATAGTGACTGGGCTCGGCACAGGAATGCGCGACGATAACGCCGGATGCATGAATTTTTTGTGATTCGAAATTCAGCGGAATGCCGTTGGGAGAACACACAAGAAGCGGAACACCGTAATTCCCAACCAGCGGATACGTGAAAACAAGAATCTGCCCATAGTAGGATGGATCCGTAAGGCTTTGCGGATAACCAGTCATTCCGGTTGTAAAAACCACTTCACCCTGAGAGGCGCGGTCTGCTCCAATCGATCTTCCCTCGAATTCCGTACCGTCTTCAAGGATCAGCACGGCTGGTGTATCGTTGCGTGACATATGGCTCCTCAACGCCAAGAGCCTGGCGTTGAGGATATATATCCGCTTTTCTTGCAATATTCAAGATATTATTGAATAAAAAATGGTAAAAATCGAATAAAAATGTATAATTATACTTTTATTTCAAATTTTATCCTTGCTCTTCCTGCCACTCCCTGAGCATGGCGCGGACACTTCTGCGCATTTCTTCGGAATAGGAAGCCGAAAATTTCCTTTCATACAATGCCTGACCTGGATTTTTCACATCCCCCGCCTGCGAAAATGCTCCATAGCCTGATCCTGTAAACATGTTCAGTAGTTCTGCCTTTCCCGGGTTGCGGTAATGATCCCGCATGAAGACGATGGATTCTGAAAGCCGTCCAGGCTGAGGACGCTCGCGTTGTTGCTGGGTTGGATATCCGGCACAGATCATGGTGATCGGAAAGACATATCGGGGCAAGTGGAATAAGTCCTTGTGTATCTCCCAATTCTCCATGATATCGCCGATATAGCAGGTTCCAAGACCGAGGTGTTCGCAGGCGGCAACAGCTGTCTGTGCCGCGATCAAGGCGTCACAGCAGGCAAGCAGGAGATCCGATTCCCTCGGTTTGACGAGCGGCCTTCCAGTTTCCGCGCACCATGCCGGCACCTCATGGGCATGATAGTATTCCATCATTCGTCCGTAATCAGCGAGAAAGACGAGGACCCAGGGGGCTTTCCGGATAAAGGGTTGATTGTCACAGGTGACTGACAGCTGCTCTTTTATCTCTTGGGATTCTACCTCGATAATCGAGTAAAGCATGAGATTGCCGGCGGTTGGGGCTCTTCTGACGGCCTCTCGAACACTGCTTTTAATCGTTTCAGGAATAGCTCGATCTTCATAAGCGCGGACTGATTTTCGTTCCAGGAACAAGCGGTTGAAGTCATTCATGCAGGCATTATATCCTGCCATTTCAAAAAATGGAACATTTTTCGTTGTTCCCGCTTGACAACAGGCTGCCGAGTGTATATCAATCGTTGGTACAATGAAGCGGACAAACCTGGTCAGCATTATTATTTCCTCACTGGTAATTATCCTGTCACGGAGAACGGAGGAAGAATAGCTGGCTGGCTGAAAAGTAGAAAAGGCCGTTCTTCCTTCCGGGAGAACGGCCTTTTTTTATTGTTCATGGTTCGATTCGGGGAGTATGAAGATGGAAAAATCCGGTGCGGCAATGATTCTGGAAGCATTGCGGAAAGAGCATGTTGATATCGTTTTTGGCTATCCAGGCGGCGCGGTCATACCGCTTTTCGATGCGTTGTACGATGCTCCGGATATCAAGCTGGTCATGACTCGCCATGAGCAGGCAGCTGTTCATGCAGCTGATGGATACGCCCGAACAACCGGCAGAGTCGGCGTCTGCATTGTCACGAGCGGTCCTGGCGCAACCAATACGGTAACTGGTCTGGCGACTGCCAAACTGGATTCTGTCCCGATAGTCTGCATTACCGGTCAGGTGTCACGGAGCTTGCTCGGCAATGATGCTTTTCAGGAAGTGGACACAATCGGGATAACCCAGCCGGTGACCAAGCACAATTTCATGGTGTCTGAGCGGGAATTACTGCCCCGGCGTTTGAAAGAAGCCTTCGTGATAGCTGCAACTGGCCGCCCGGGACCTGTCGTCATCGATATTCCTAAAGATATCCAGATCGAAAAATGCGACGATGCATATCCGGAAACCGCGTCAGTACGTAGCTGTTCTCCTTCGCCCTCCGCGCTTGAGAGCAGAATTCCTCAGCTCGCTGAAGCTTTGCGGGATGCCCGGAAGCCGCTTTTTTTCATTGGCGGCGGCATGGCAATCGCCGATGCAACAGACTTGTTTTCTCAGCTTCTTGAAAAGGTGCAGGTCCCTTTCGCGACATCACTCATGGGAATTGGGGTAATGGATACGAACCACCCACTGAATCTGGGGATGCTGGGCATGCATGGAACCATTGCCGCCAACCGGGCATTGGCCGAATGTGACCTTCTCGTGGGCCTTGGCGTTCGATTCGATGACAGGGCAATCGGGAACCCTGACCAGTTTGCGCCGCTTGCCCGCATTGCACAGGTTGATATCGATCCTTCTTCAATCGGCAAGAATATCCGGGTGGATTTAGCCATTGAAGGCGATCTTCGCTCGGTTCTCGAAGCACTCATTCCGGCAGTTTCGCCTGTTCAATTTCCGCAATGGCTTTCGCAAATAGAAGAATTCAGAAAATACCAGAAAGCTGTTCAAAACCGGCATAAGCACAAGATTGGAAACACTGACGAAATGCCGCGGCCTCAGGAAGTTCTCAGCATGGTGCGGGAAGTTTTCCCCGACGCCATCATTGCGACCGAAGTGGGGCAGAACCAGATGTGGGCAGCTCAATACATCCCGTTTTCCCGTCCCCGGGAGTGGCTGACATCCGGCGGGCTCGGAACCATGGGCTACGGGTTTCCTGCAGGGCTTGGCGCGCAAGCCGCTCATCCTGACAGACCTGTTGTCGTCATTGCCGGGGATGGTTCCATCCAGATGAATATTCAGGAACTGGCGACGCTCGTTCAGGAAAATCTGCCCCTGATCGTGGTAATTCTGGACAACGGATATCTTGGCATGGTCAGGCAGTGGCAGGAGCTTTTTGCCAGCGGACGCTATGCTTCAACCTGTCTCAAATTCAACGCGGAATGCAGAAAAAAATGCGGACCGGGTGCGCCGTGTTCCCGCCCAAGTCTTGATTTTGCCGCTATTGCGCGCGCCTACGGGGCTGAGGGGTTCATGGTGGACAATCTGCCCATGTTCCGAGCGGCCTGTCTTGCTGCGAGGAAGCTGAAAAAACCTACCGTTATCGATTGTCTAATTGCCCGTGAAGAAAATGTCTGGCCGATCGTTCCGCCAGGCAAAAGCAACAGCGAAATGGTGTATGAAGGAGAAAGAGTATGATATACAGGTATGAAATCATTGCGGAAAATCATGCAGGCACCTTGTCCCGGATAGCTCGTCTTCTTGAAAGCCGAAATCATGCATTGCTCATCCTGCAATCAAAAACGCTGGATAATGAACTCAGTCACATCAGCCTTTCAATTAGGGCGACACCGCAAAACGCGGAAAAAATCCGTTTACTCATCCAAAAGATGATCGATGTTGTCGAAGTCCAGGTCAGGGAAAACGCTGAAGCTGTATAGCTATGAAGCGCAGCAATTCGTGCTTTTTAACGGCAATCAGGAAGCTATCGTTTTCAAAGCTTTCAGTGTCGTATCCAGAAGACGGCGGCAGTCATCAGGTTTTGTATGATAGCCTCCACCGCCTGTTTTCTGCCTGATGACAACGGTGCCGAAGTTTTCATCGCCGCCGGCTTCGACTTCATAACCGGGCGCTCGGAATGCCGCTGCCTTGCTCCACGATGTGCCTTTCCCTTTTGTCAAGATGACCGAATACAAATACGGTACCTGCCCGTTCGGTCCCTTATTGATGGCAGCTTGCATCTGCGCGCCAATCAAATCCAGCGGCTTGTGTTTAGGTTCAATCATGAGCCGAGCGCTTTCAGGGATCCGCAAACCTTGATCATCACGATCAAGGCGGACATAGGGAGTGCAGATAAAACCTGCCGGCAATGGCTGAGAACGCACTGCCTGCAATGATTGCATAATCATTTCGAATTCTCTTGGAACCCAGATTCTGATTTTTAGAAAATAGAAAACCGGCCACCACAGAATCAGCATGTCAAGAAAAACCAATCCCGGTATACTGAGCCATGCTCTGAAAGCGAGTGTGAAAATTGCGAGAGCCAGTGTAAATGGAATGCCGAATCCAGGCCGGTACCAGAGCGGTATTTTTATTTTTCTCGCAGACGAAAATGCGTCGGCGATTCGGTCCAGCTCGGCATCGCCTGTTGCGACCCACTCTTCTTCGCCTTTGTCTTTTGGTTTATTTGTCCAGGTCTTTGCGGAGAGGAGCGGCAAGGGCGCTATCATGAGGAGTGTGCCTGCGAGCATTCCTGCTTCCTTGCCGAATACCTGCAGGAGTATGCCAGCCAGCGCCCCAGCGCCTGCAATTATCAATCTCGTTTGCAGGCCGAGTCCAGAAATTCTAAATTTGATTTCCGCTTTTTTCATCATGGTATCCTCGCTTGATATCCAGGAGGTGCTGATTTCGTATAACGCCAATACAAGGGACAGGCCCCCTGACAGGCTGAAAAACTGGAACACTCCCGGCATGTTTGCGGAGCGTGTTGTTTTTCCTTGAAAGTCTTGGCTTTTTCCGAAAACCAGACAGCTTGAAAACTTGATGCAAGGAGATTTCCGACGGGCTCATCCCAGGAAGAGCATGGCAGAATGGCCCCGTCTGGCGCGACAGAGATAAGTCCGTCCAGTGCCGCACAGCTTTTATTCCCCAGACCCCGCGCTATCGGGTTATAGTCGCAGAAGGGGGTGGGGCTGTACCAGAAAAATGTCATATCCAGGGATTGGGCTTTCTGTCTGATCAATTCAACATAGCTGCTGATTTCCTTATAGGGGACGAAAAGCCTGTCAGCCATTTCCCCGGGAAATACTGGAATATAAAGGTTCATCGCAAATCGGGTTATCCCGAGCGCTTTGAGAAAATCGGGCATTTGATGGATAACCGGCAGATTTAGTCTATTGATGGTTGTGTTGGTCTGAGTTGGAACCCCTGCATTCCGAAGCGCCTTGATGCCGGCTAACGTTTGATCGAACGCTCCGCTGCGGCCGGTCAATTCATCATGCAGATGTTGTTCCGGAGCTTCGACGGAAACCTGAGCGCTTCCCAACCCTGCCTTTTTCAGCGCACGAGCACGGCCGTCATCAATCAGCGTACCATTGGTGACAAGATTGACGAGCAGATTTCTGCTTCGCGCGTAGTGGATAAGTTCTTCAAGATCCCGCCGCAATGTCGGCTCGCCGCCAGTAAAAGAAAAAAACGGAATTTTCGCGTCATCTGCGAAAACATCAATTATTTTTTTATAATCAGCTGTCTTTTTTTCAGGATGATTCATGCAGGTCTCTGAAAGGGCGTCGCCGCAGGCTGCATAGCAAAATTTGCAGGCATTGTTGCACCGGTAGGTAATGGCGATTTCTCCAAGAATCGGGAGCTTTGAAAATGAAAACGAAAAAAGCTCTTTGCCGACCGTTCCGTTGATTGGATTCTCGCCGCGGTACAAGGCCGCCAGATCACTAAAAAAATATTCTGTATCACGCAACGCATCCTTTCCAGGCAAATCGATGTCTACCGCCTTATATTCGCGCTTGAGCAATTCAAGCAGTGCTATGGCTGTCTTGTTAAGCTTGTACACTCGGTTTGGCGGCAGAATAAGAATGCCATCCTCTTCACGCCAGAAAATGTAGGGACCAGCTTTACTCCAAAAATCATCAACCCATGAAAGGTCAGGGCTTTTCAATGCGGACCCCCTGAAACACAGGCGCTGTGGCAGGCTGAATGGCATGCAGAATGACAGGCAGAATGACAGGCTTGGTGGCAAGCTGAGTGGCAGGCATTATGACAGGCCGAATAACAGGCGCCGGCGGTACCTTCAAGATTTTTCGGTGCGAAACATCCAGTGAAGCAAGATGATGATGCCATAAATCTCGCGAAATTTCCTGAAAACTCCTCTGGGAGACCGATGTTCCCGTAATAGCGCGGATGTGAATGGATATAGTAATAAGGGTACCAAACGGGACGCTGAGACATCGCATCCATGCCTTGATTTTCAGCTTCTTCCATTTTCTTGCGATAGAAGGCTTTTGTAGCTTCGATATCGCAGTCCCAGATTTTTTCCTGCAGTTTTTGTAAAAGATGTTCGAAAAATTCAGCCATCGCGCCGGACAATATCCAGCCATCTGCGTCAAATGCCTTCAAAAAAGAATCGCCATACGGATCCGCACTCGCGGCTTTCAGTATTTCAATTCTCAGCGGGGCTTCCTGTATCACGTGCGCAGTGCCCTCATCTTCAAGAATTTTAAGCATGACAGCGACAACTCGCGATAAGGGCAATTCAAAGAGCAATGCGATTTCTGCAGGATGCAATGTTGCGGCAATTTTCCCCGGCACCGCATATGTACCTTCGACAAGCCGGGGCGGAGTCCAGGAATCACCTGCCCAGGCAATACCTTCCGCCTTTGCAACAGCGTCGGGGAAACCTTGGGCCTTTTTCCGATATAGCAAGATTCCCAGCCCTGCGATTCCCCAGCAGAGGAAGAGCGCAAGGAGCGGTGCATCGTTCGCGTTATGCGAACTTGTTGACGCCTTGCCGTTATTTACAATCGGCGTACTATCGGTGGATCTGGATGTAAATTCACTGAACACTGAAGCCAGTTTTTCTTCTGAAAAATAGAATTGGAGTTCCTGGCTTTTTCGTGATGGTACGGTATCTTGATGAAACCTCAGCGCGAGATAGTCGCCGTCACTGCCTTCAGCGGCGTAATAATCGATTTTATTCTCATCGTTGACATATTTTTCCGTCTTGAAACCAAGCGATTGAAGGCGGTCCGACAGGGCGATACCCGATTCTCCCTTGCTGATTTTAAATGGCAGAACAATCGTGACGGTTCGGTGATCCATCTCATTGTCCCATCGCGGCGGTGCCCAATGAAAATAAAACAAACGTTCGCCGTTTTCAGCAATTGTCGTTCCGAACATGCCAGCGGCAGCTAAATCAGCTCCGTAGGTCAGAACCCATGTCGCTTTTCCTGCGGTCCGTTTCCCTCCAGCCAGGAGGATATCCCATTTTCCTTCCAGCTTTTTTATATCGAGTTTGCTCCGTGTCCCATCCTGAAGATCAGCCCAACAGCGCTCGGTATTCCAGACAAAAGGAGCTTCCTCGCCCTGAAAATAGAAACCTCCCATGGTGCCCGAGCGCACATCCCAAACGAGCGCGTGACTGACAACAGCTTTTGCGTCTGGCCGAAGCGTCATGAAAATTTCGGCTGAAACGAGCTTTGCATCAAGACCGAACCCCGTCTGCGCAGTCAGAGTTATTATAACCGCAATAAAAATAGGCAGTTTTTGCTTGTTCATTCATCCAGCTCCTTGCGCGCGAGCACTTTATCCTGAAATTCCAGAGTCATCGGCGTTATGCGATTTTCAATGTCGTTCGTAAGTGAATTCAGATATTCAGCGATTTCTTTTTCAGAAGCGATATTCAATTGAGCTGTGTCCGCCTCTGGATTTTCTTCTATCATTATGGCGATTTTTTTGTCATCAAGCGATTTTTGATACAGCATGACGGCTTCTTTTGCTGACAGCAAAGCATCTTCAATCAAAGGATCCCTTTGTCTGCCTTTTGCGTAGGCTTCCAGATATCGTCCCACTGAAAATGCAAGTTTTTCGATCGCGGTTTTTATCGCAGGGTTATCAATTCTGAGCATGGTCAACGCTTTTCGGGCCTGTTCACACTGCTCGAGCTTCATGCTGTCGTGTTCGTGCTGTTCCCGATCTTTTTCGGCAATCAGCGATTTCGCGCCGCCCGCTGAAGAAAATGCGGCGGCTAACGCAATCCCGGAAACGATCAAAAAAGCTGGCAGTGTGATAAATCCGGGAACACCAATCAGCAGTCCAGCAAGCACGGCAAGCACTATATTCAGGGAAATAATTCCGACAGCCATCGGCGAGCGTAGAAACAAGGAAAACAGTTTTTTCAATTCCATAGTGATGTTTGCTTCTCAAGCGGAAGGGCGGCGTCTTCTGAAATTGGTCAGAATCTTTTTCGCGCGTGCGTAGTCATCGTGTTCGACATAGATTGAAACGACGCCTGGCTGAGTTTTAATTTTCCCTTTGTTCTGGAGCTCATAGGAAATGCCGGCTTCCGTCAGGATGACGGTAAATTTCTCAGCCTTTTCTTTATTTTCAAACGTCCATAAAAATTCCACTCGGCACCTCAACTATTCAAAGTATTGCGCAGTCTGAGCCTGCGATATAGCTTTCCTCAGAATTTTTTCCATGAAAGTCGCGTCGGGCAGGGGGTTTTCGACATATTGCCCGATTTCATAAAAACCGAATTCCCGATACAGCCCGACAGCGCTTCTCATCCATGACAGCGTATCGAGCCGCATAGCGGTATATCCCAGTTTTTGAGCCTCGGCAAGTATCCTTGCCACCAGCGCCTTCCCGATACCCAGCGAGCGAAATTCTTCCCTGACAAAGAGACGCTTCATCTCGCAGACATGGCTTTCTATCTTTTTCAGCCCGACACAGCCGACAATTCGCTGTTCAACCTTTGCCACGAGAAATGCGCCTTCTGGTTCCTGATAGCGGTCGGGAAAATTTGCAAGTTCATCCTCAATATGTTGAAAAGAAAGATCGACGCCGATCCAGTGCAGATATTCTGCAATCAACGCTTTGGCTGCTTCGGTTTCATGAGGTTTGAGGCTTTCAATTATGAAATTCCCGATAGAATTCCCTTGCATGCTTGTATCATTTCCAGCTTCCTGATGATTGTCAATCTCGTGATGGTGAAATGCAGGAATCTTGTTATATTGAGCCTAAGCTCCCGTGGGCAATTTCGATTCGAGCTGGAAGCCCGAAAAAGAAAAGTGAATAAAATATAATCTTTTATGCATGGTTATTGACAAAATATATATTTATCTATAAAAAATTAGCTAATATAACGGAGGTTCTATGAGAACAAGGAAAATTTCAGCAGTCATCGTACTTATCGCAAGTATGCTTGCGGTTTCCTGTGTCAGCACAACCAAGCGATTCCAGCCAGGCACCTATGAAGGCACGGGCAAAGGACACGGCGGAGACATCAAAGTTGCGGTTACCGTCAATGAAAAAGCCATTCTAGGAATTAAAGTTCTCAGCATGAATGAGACAGCATACTTGGGCGATTCAGCGGTTGAGGCGCTTGTTCAGCGCATGTTGCAAGCCAATTCAGCCGATGTCGATACCGTAAGCGGAGCAACCGAAGCGAGTGATGGCTTTATTGCTGCAGTCAAAGATGCATTATCGAAGGCCGGGTTTTCACCTGCCAAGGCGTTGCCTGCCGCGGCAGTCATGAAAGTCGCTCCAGCGAAATCCTATGATGTCATAGTCATCGGCGGAGGCGGCGCTGGACTTTCGGCCGCTAATGCCGCTGTTGCACAGGGCGTCAAGGTTGTCCTTTTTGAAAAAATGGGTATCTTAGGGGGCAATACCATTCGGGCAACCGGCGGCATGAACGCTGCGGGCACGCCCCAGCAGGCTGCCAAAAATATAAAAGACAGCCCTGAGCTCTTTTTCAAAGATACCATGAAGGGCGGCTACAATAAAAATAACCCCCAGCTCGTTCAAACGCTCGCTGAAAAGGCCGCTTCATCGGTAGCTTGGATCACCGAGTTGGGCGGAGATCTCTCTGATGTCGGCAGGCTTGCCGGAGCGAGTGTGGACAGAGCTCATCGGCCTGCAGGCGGTGCCAAGGTCGGGCCTGAGATTGTAAAAACACTCGGTACCAAAGCGAAATCCAGTGCAGGCTTGCAGATTTTTAACGATGCAGAAGTGACTTCGCTGACGACCGATAAAACTGGAACCGTCATTGGTGTCGTCGTCTCAATCGGTGGAAAAGAATATAAGGTAAAAGCAAAGGCGGTTGTTTTGGCAACTGGGGGATTCGGTGCGAATAATGAAATGGCAGCCAGCTATGTTCCTAGTCTCAAGGGTTTCGCGACCACCAACCAGCCTGGCGCTACCGGAGATGGTATTAAAATGGCCCAGGCTGTTGGGGCTGGACTTGTAGACATGGATCAGATACAGACCCATCCGACTTTCGCTCCTGAAGGGAATGAAATGGTCACCGAAGCGGTTCGAGGCAACGGCGCGATTCTCGTCAATAAAGCCGGTGAACGTTTTGTCGATGAACTGGCAACCCGGGATGTCGTTTCAGCCAAAATTCTGGCTCAAAACGAAAAAATCGCCTACCTCGTTTTCGATACAACTGTCCGGAAGAGTCTTTCTGCTATCGAAGGTTATATCAAAGCCGGCTTTGTCCTTCAGGCGGATACACCTGAGGCCCTGGCTCCGCTTATCGGCAGTGACCCTGCTGTGCTGAAAGCGGCGATAAATCGATATAATTCCTTTGCCGCGGCGAAAAAGGATGGAGATTTTGGACGAAGCGATCTGCCGAGAGCTTTGGCTCAGGGACCGTACTTCGCAATAAAGGTGACGCCTGCGATTCATCACACCATGGGTGGTGTTAAAATTGACAGTTCTGCACAAGTTCTCCGTGAAGATGGTACTGCCATAGCAGGTCTTTTCGCAGCCGGCGAGGTTACGGGCGGCGTACATGGCGGCAATCGCCTTGGCGGCAACGCTTTGGCTGATATTGTTACCTTCGGCAGGATTGCTGGAGAAAATGCAGCAGCACGGGCTAAGGCAAAGTAATGGAAAACTGAGCCGCTTCACATCATTCCAGGCTTGAAAGCTTGAAATGGCTCAGCGGCCTCATGCGGCTGATATAAAAAAGGCACCCCGCAAAGGGTGCCTTTTTTATGTTTGCATCGAATTTTAAGCGCTTTTTTAAGCGCTTTTTAATGCTGTTGTATGCTCTGCCGCGGCTTTGTATCGTTCCAGAAAGGCACCGGCTACCTTCGGATTGGTCAGCTGGCAGGGACCGTTGATACAGCCGCCATCGCATGCCATAACCTCAATCAGCAGAGGCTTGTCAGACTCCTGCACTTTTTTCAATTGGGAAGCGGTATCTTTGGTGATACCGGAAACGATACAAGAATTGACCTCGACTGCTGAAGGAGACAATGCATGCTTAACAGCGGCGGTTACTCCCTGTGTGGCTGCAAAACCGCGGCCGTAAACCGATGCATTCCCCGCTGTGGCCAAATCTTCTTCGTTTTCTTCATTGACTTGAATACCAGCGGCCATGAGCATGGCGCCAACTTCTTCAGATGTCAGAACAGCATAAACTAGAGGTGAATTTTGCGATGCTCTGTGCGCTTCCCATCGCTTTGCCAGACAAGGGCCGATAAAAACCGTAAATGCATCAGGATCTTGTGCTTTGGCTGTCTTCGCAGCAACCAGCATTGGGCTTGGTGTATCAGACAAAATCTGCTCAAGACCCATGCTGCCAGCCGCCCGAACCCAGGATGGACAGCATGATGTGGCTAAAACCTTATTGTTTTCATGAAGCCTTTCGGCGAACTCCCGTGCTTCTGCTTCAGCGACACGGTCGGCTGCCTCCGCGACTTCCATGACTTTACTGAATCCGAAATGCTCCAAAGCGGCGATAAATTTTCCAGGCGGGAAGGGAAACTGAACCATCGCTGCGGGTGCAACCATAGCAATCAGCTTCTTTCCGTGGATCAATGCTGACAGCACATGAACGATTTCTGATTTCTCAACAGGAGCGCCGAAGGGGCAGGCGGAAAGGCATTTGCCGCAAAGAATGCACTTCGATTCGTCTATCTTCGCGATTCCATCTTCTCCCTTCTGTATTGCGCCGACCGGGCAAACCTCTTCGCACGGAACGGGGATTTTTATTATTGCATGGAATGGGCATGATTTTTCACATAACCCGCAGTTGACACACAGTTCAGGATCTATATGGGACTGATTGTTAATTATGCTGACCGCGCCTTTGGGACAATTGACCTTGCACGGACGCGCAAGGCAGCCCTGGCATACGTTGGTGACGATATAGCGCGATTTTGTACAGCCGTTGCAAGCCGCTGACATCAGCGAAAGCGGAAAAGCGTCGGGCTTTTTTCCTGAAAGCGCTTCCTGCGCGTATGTTCTGAGCGGCTTATCAACATCCAGCATGCCTTCAGTCGAATACCCCAGAAGGCTCATCAGCCGCAATCTCAGATTTGCGCGGTCGTGGTGGATACAACACTGAATGGTTTCCCAGTTTTCATTCGTCATCGCATAAGGAATCGAATCAATTTCATCTGCCAGTTTTCCCTCAAGGACAAGACTGGTTACTTCGCAAATGAGCCTTCTTTTCAAACGTACCGCGTTGTTTTCCTTAGCCATTTTGCACCCCGGAAAGCGCTTCTTCCACCGCTTTCAGCAACGATTCCGGTGTTGCCGCTTCAAGAAGCTTTTCGTTGACCAGCGCGAACGGAGCTTTGCTGTTGCGGCTCAATTTGCAGAATCCCAGGCATGGAGAACCTTCGCACATAACATGGTGGCCAAATCTCGCTGTCAATTCATCCACCATGCCGAGCAATTCGGCGCCGCCCAAAACATAACAGGCAGTTCCTACGCAAATGGTTACTTTAACCTGATTCATGGTTTTCCCTTCCTTATTCTTAAAGGCGCGCTCATGCCTCCTAGCGGCTGTATGCGAGCCCCGGTTTATATAAATTGAATCGAAACCTGCTTGAGTAGTTTTTCTTCAAGCAAGGCCATGAGCCTTTTTATGACATTCCTGCGGATTTCCAGTTCTACCGGCATGGTCGGATCCTGGTGAGCCTCATTGATTTTCGTTCCCACCAGAAATTCGATAATGTCCGAATCGAGCAGGTGCTTGAGAATCATGGTTGCCGAGTTTTCCGGCAGTTGTTCAATTTTTGTATCTTGTTCGAGATATTCGACAACTTTGCCCAGGGTTACGATTCCTTCAGTTATAAGATCAGCGCTGTCCATACATGCTGGCGGCGGTATCGTCAGATCTCTCACTTTCAAGGAAACCTGAATCGTCTTTTTAAGTTCTCTGGCGATGATATTTGCGGTTGTCCCGCCGCAAATGATTTTTTTCCCTGGAAAATTTTTAAATTTTGAAGCGAGTTCCTGATCGTCTTCTTGGTGAATTGGCGGCCCCGAAACAATCAGCAAGCGCCGTGCTTCCCTGAAATAAACGACGCCGCAGGTAATATCATCCTTGGGGATTCCCAGGTCATGATATGCAGCTCGAATAACCACCGCATGAGCGAGTTCTCGCGCTGAAATATCGGGATTTTGGCGAACCAGGTTCAGTGCGTACTCCTTGACACCATTGTATCCCCAGCCAATCGGCAAAACCTTGGTTCCCATACCCGCCTGGCTGACGCCGTCTGAAAAAAATAAAATTCGATCCCCCAGCTGAGGTTTGAACGAAGAGCCTCGCAGAATTGCAGGCTTGGGATGGCTGCCGATTTTTTTCCCTTTTGCGACTTGAATTTCGGTCTTGACTGGCTCTACTTCACAGCCTTGCCGAATCAGCAGATACGGCGGGTTGTCATATTCGATAATCCTGACATCATGTCCCTTGTCCACATCGACAATGGTAAATGTCGCATAACTTATTTTCCGCTCTGAACAGACCGGAAGAGATCGCATAATCAGCTTTGCTGTTTTGTTGATTGACATGTTAGCGGCGATACAGCCAGCCGCGAGCGTTCCGGTCAACGTCGCAAGCACCCCAGCCTTGATACCGGAACCGAGCCCGTCGGAGAGGACTGAGATAATTCGATCCGTCTCCTGAATTTTCCGGGACATGAAAACATCCCCCGCTGCGTTTTGCCCTGCTTTGGGCAGCTGGTAGGAGCCAATTTCAATAAAATGCGGTTTCACGGCAGTTATTCCTTATTCGATTTGTAACTGTCGCCGGATCGTTCAGACTGGAATGATTCGATTATCGAAGTCAGCGCCGCTTCCGCCTCCGCGGCATTTTCACCGAGCAGATACGCAATTTTCTGGACAGTTCTGAGATTCTGGCTCATCACCTTCCGCGCCTGCGAGATTACCCGGTCTTTCTGGATCCAAGGCGCGGTTATGTCCTGGAAAAGTCCGCCAGCCAGGAGCCCTTTTTCAATGCTGAACACCGAACCATGAACAATTTTCCCATTGCATTGAAAATCAGAAGCGACAATATCCTGGCTTTCCGGCATCAAAACCTGCTCAAAAGCTTCCCAGAAAGGAAGCAATTTGCGGAGATCCGCACCTTCCAAACTCGGTTTCAGCGCATAAAGTTCCATGACATCGGTACCGAGAAGCTCGGCGAAAGGTTTATTGCACTCAACGATATGCATCGATGCATCAACGACAACTGCAGCGGAAGGCATGGCTTTCAGCAAGGCATTTGCCTTTTTCTGAGCAAGTTTTCGGGTATAGGAGAGGCACATTGTTTTTTCGGCTTTTCCAAGAAACATCGCAGCGGCGAAGGCTTGGCAGGAATCGTAACCGCATCCGGAGCAATTGAGCTCATCCTTTCGGCTGTATTTTCCGATGGATGCCAGCGCTGCTTTGATGTCTTCCTCGGAGACTGCAACCGCAGCAACTGGTTTTTGGCGTATACTCTGAGGCATGGTGAGATCTGCCGCGATATCCTGCACAGATACAGGTTCGCTCAATACTCGTCCCCTCTCGGCGCGTTTTTCTTTTTCTGATAAAACCCGCAATCGCTTTGCAACCGTGCCGCCGGATTGCTGTACCATGGGTCCGTTGACACAGCCGCCCTCGCAGGCAAGCATTTCCAGAAAGAGCGTTTTTTGATTTCCGGGATTATGCACATGCTCAAGATACTGGTCCGTAATGCCGCGCACTGCTTCCTGGATCTGATGAATGCCGCTATAAGTCATGCAGTGGGCATCCGAATGTTTCAAATGTTTTATTGAAGCGACCATCCCGCCTTCGATGGGGTAGAGTATCCCATCCTGTGCCTGATTCAGGAAAAAGCTATCCTCATCGCGAACAGCTGCATCTTCAGGATCGATGCCTTCCTCACAAAACCATTGCCGCAACTCCTGGAACGTGAGCGCGACATCTACTGCTCCTTCCGAGGCATCAGCTTCCCGTTTTTTAGCAATGCACGGCCCTGCAAAAACAACTGCGGTTCCGGGACCGAGTGTCTGCTTGATGAGTCTTGCGTGAGCGACCATGGGAGAGCATGCTGTTGAAATGAATCCGCTCATCTCCGGCAGGTATTTATCGACATATTGAACGACCGCGGGGCATGCAGAGGAAAGCATAAGCGGCGGCTGTTGTTCGGCGATGGTTTTCGAGACAGATTCTGATACGGCGTCAGCTCCGACGGAGGTTTCAGAAACATGGGAAAACCCAAGTTTTTTACAGCCCGCAATGAGCTTTTGCATGGGAATGCCGCTGAATTCTGCAATAAACGAGGGAGCGAGCGAAAGAACGGTTTTCTGCCTGAGCCTGATGAGGATTTTCGCCCGTTCAAGATCACTGCGCACTTTCTTCGCTTTTTGAGGACAGATTTCCACGCAGTTACCGCAGTGGATACAACGATCTTCCAATACTCGCGCATGTCCCCGCACTATTTGTATCGCTTTTACCGGGCATTCCCGCAAACATTTATAGCAGTCCTGACACTCGGTGAGTTCGGTGTAAATAACTTGGGCACTATCCATGATGAACTTCCAAAAACTCGTGAGCCAAAATTTCTGAAATACTGGAAGCGGTAACCCCCTGATAGACAGCGGCACCGATTTTAACAATCGGTCCTTGCCTGCATTGCCCCTCGCATAATGTTCCGACAACTTCAACTTCAGCCTCGAGTCCCTGCTGCCGGAGCCATGATTGGATAATCTCGATATTGTAGACATTGCCGCGAGCGTAGCAGGAGCTTCCCATGCAAATGGTGATAATTTTTCCAGATTGATTCATAAGATAATTATTTATATATAAAAAATTATCTAATGTCAATCCCGATATGTCACCTGCAATGATGAAAAAAGCTGGAGAGCGGTGTCGATGCCATGGAGTCCCAAGCGAATCTTGCTGTCGGATCCATCAACAGAGCCAGTACCGATGGGTTTGAATGCAGCCGTTCTGCTGCCTGACCCGATATCGAGTTCAGCACGATAGACAATCGATGGCTGTCCATTTACGCCTGAATTCTTTTTTGTATACGTTTTATTCCAATCGTAGGAGCGATTGGTTTCCAGCATGATCACATAGCGGCCAGGCTGAAGTCCTGAAATAGCCACGCTCTCATAAATAGTTTTCTCGCCTGCTCTTGTTGGGGCTGAAATCGCATCGATGTTTCCTGTTTTTCGGCCTGACCATACCGGCAGAGCTTCAGGCCGGCCTTTTTTAGGTGCCATCTTGAATTTTCCGGTAACTGCCGCTTCGGTTGCGTAGATTGTGCCAATGTATGTGCCGTCAAGCGTTTCAATCCAGACTGCTACCTGAGGTCTTACTGTATAATGAGCAAAAAGTGTGTGCATTTCATACTCGTAAAAAGGACCCGGTGTCAGCTTGAGTTCGATGCGTGGACCTGCTGCAATCAGTGTATTCTGGGTGATTCGAGCTGTTGTGTTGCCAACACAGGCTGCCAGCGAGGCTGCTATAATTGCGATCAAAATCGAATTTCTCAATTTCTGCAGAAAAAAGGTCATGGTAACTCCTCGATGCCGCTTGCTTTATTATCTTGGCATCGATATTATTTTATCGAATAATGTTGGCAGTGCCAACTACCTGTTCAAAAAAAATATGATATTTTTTTAAGAATTTTCTGCTTTTTTACACTAATGAGGTAAAATGGAGGAGCGCAGGCTTTCAGTCTGCCTGAAAATAATGAAATACTACAGTCGAGGGAATGAGATGAGCGGAATAAAGTCAGAAAAGAATTCTTACCATCATGGGAATCTGAGAGCAAAGCTTATTGAGCTGGGCCTGGAAGTGCTGGAAGCTGAGGGTGCAGAAGCCTTGAGTCTTCGGGAATTGGCAAAAATGGCAGGTGTGTCAAAAACCGCGCCGTATCGGCATTTTAAGAACAAGGAAATTTTCCTAGCATCGCTGGCAGATGAAGGTTTTCGATTATTGTATGCGGATTTATTGCAGGCGCGCGGCAATGGTCCAGGCTCTGTCGAGCGGATGGGCAGGTCGTACATGGCTTTCGCTGTCAAACATCCAGCGCTTTATCGGCTCATGAATTCTTCGCTTCTCAATAGAATGCCTGACCCCTTCAAAGTCTGGGCACGTAAGACGCTGGTGTTGCTTTCCAATACGCTGGCTGGGGTTCGCGATGATGAAAATCCCCCGTTGAATCTCCATGACGCGACCGCCATTTGGGCTTATATACACGGGCTGGTGCTTATTCGAATCGATGGGCTTTATCCGCAGGACCTGAATCAGCCGGACTGGGAACAACTTGCTGGAACTGTTTTCGTTCTGCCTTTAAAAACCTCATAAAAACAGCTCATTGAGCATTTTCATTAATCATGATGGCGGGGGCTGATTCATATCGACGGTTCGTTCATGTCTTCTTCGGTATATACCTCTATGCCATGCTGCATGAGCAATTCAGTTGTCACACCATTGCCCTGTGTCATCGTGCCAGAGAATGAGCCATCATAGATGATTGCTTTGCCGCATGATGGCGAGCGAGCTTTGAGAATCACTTTTCCGCACTGAAAATCCTGAGCGATTGCAAGCACAATATCCGCGCCGCGCTGAAATTGATTGGTAACATCAGTGCCGTTTCTTGTGAAAACTTGATCGCCCTTTCGTTCAGCCGGCTGACGCGGAGTAGGCAAGCCGCCAAGCTGTTCGGGACACACAGGGATTGCTTTCCCCGTTTTGACAAGATCGATCACGCGAGGATCGGCTTTGCTTTTTCCATCCCATCGGCATGGAAAGCCTGCAAGACATGCGCTGACAAGTATCATGCTGGTCCTTATTCCTCTTTGCTTCATAATACATGAAAATCTGGGTTCGTCCAATTATAACTTTTTAAGCGGTCATCGGTGATTGCTTCAAGATAGGGAGACTCATCATGAATGATAAAAAACTTGTTGCTTTCCGCTTTGAATATTGTTTTTCATAGCCTATACTGAAGGCGATACTGAAAACTGGCTTGTTTTTTCAACAGCCATGATAAAAAGGCGCAACAATGAAACTGACATTTAAACCATACACATTGCAGCTGAAACATGCTTTTACTCTGGCATCAAGCTCTCGAACCACAACACCGGTTATGCTGACTCAAATTGAACATGATGGAATCATTGGTTATGGCGAAGCATCAATGCCGCCGTATTTAGGTGAATCCCATGAGACGGCAATGAGATTTTTGTCGAACGTTGATCTTTCCCAGTTTCGCGATCCTTTTGAAATGGAAACAATTCTTGAATATGTTGATAGTATTGAACCACTCAATCCTTCAGCAAAAGCTTCTGTTGATATCGCGCTTCATGATTTGATCGGGAAAATTCTCGGCATGCCGTGGCATAAAATATGGGGGTTGAATAAAGAAAAAACTCCTCATACATCCTTTACAATTGGCATCGATACTCCGGAAATTGTTAAGCAAAAAGTTAAAGAAGCTCATGAATACAAAGTGCTGAAAGTAAAGCTAGGAAGAGATACCGATAAACAAATGATTGAGACAATTCGAGCTGTCACCTCCAGACCAATTACTGTTGATGTCAATCAAGGCTGGAAAGATAAATACTATGCGCTCGATATGATTCATTGGCTGAAAGAACATGGTGTAAAAATGATTGAACAACCGATGCCAAAAGAAATGATTGATGATATGGCATGGCTGACAGAACGAAGCCCGCTTCCAACGTTTGGTGATGAAGCAGTGCAACGAATTCCTGATGTTGTAAGAGCACGCGGTGTCTATTCTGGAATAAATATAAAACTCATGAAATGCACTGGATTGCGCGAAGCTCATATCATGATTGATCTTGCACGATCACTTGGCCTGCAGGTCATGCTTGGATGCATGACAGAAACTTCTTGCGCAATTTCTGCTGTTTCGCAGCTTTCTCCCGGGGTTGAATGGGCAGACCTCGATGGGAATTTATTGATCACGAACGACCCCTTTGAAGGAACTAAAGTAATTGATGGCAAAATTGTTCTGAATGATCAGCCGGGCATTGGAATTTCGCACAAATTTTAGTTCTTCTCTACTCTCTTCATGGTGCTCATGACTTTAATCATACTGTTCTCTTGTCTGCTTGTCCGTCATAGTTGGCAAGATTCGCGGAGCCCATGCTGGCACGGCCCATGTTCCCAGGCGATCGTGGATTTTTTTGTATTTTTCAGGAATGGGATGTGTGCCGATTATCACTTTAAGACTATAACGCTCTTCTATAAAGCGCTTGAAATAGTCAATGTGTGGGCAGGGTGGGTACCCAACAACAAAACCTGTGGCAAGATGTATGACTGTCACACCATTTTTAACCATTTCCTCGCCCGCGTATTCGATGTTCCCTCCAGGACAGCCGCCGCAGCTTGTGAAACCGGCGACTTCAACGTTGACATTTTTATAGATCGAAAAGGCGCCTTTGCGTTCGCGGAGTGAACGAAAGCATTTTCCGCCAGAACAGCTTTTATAACGGTCACAAATGATAATGCCAATTTTAACCGAATTTTCCATGGCGCTGTCCTCCCGAAGCAAAGCTTCTTGATAAAGATTGAATCGAATTTATAAATTCTTATTCAAAAAGATTAAGACTGCCTTTTTTAAAAGCCTCATATGCTTGTTTGATGGTCATATCGGCGGCGCCGACATAAATTTTCAAATTTGCCTTTTGCAAAACTGTAGCCGCATTTCCTCCAGGCCCATTCCCGGTGATGGTCACATCTGGCGCTAGATCGAAGAGTTTTTGCGCAGTTTGAGGACCAGCCCCATGAGCGACCCCTTCAATATCCCGATTATCTACACTGCTCCATGTACCGCTATCTTCATCATAAAGAACGATATAATCGGTTCTTCCAAACCGGGCATCAATGATTGAATCCCAACTAGTTCCTTTGGCAGTGAAAGCAATTTTCATACCATGCACTCCTCTTTGGTTTATTTGTTCACAAGCTCACCCAGCCGCTGCCAGGCTTTTTTCAGCTGATCCTTGATCATATTATTTTGTTCATATTCTACTATAGTCCTTTCCTCAATCATAGCTCGGGTTACGCTTTCATCGTATGGAAGAACCGCGAGGATGTGAATGCGCTGTGAATCCAAATATTCGATAATTTTTTCGGTCATATCGAGATTGATATCCGATTTATTAATGATGCAGCCGGAGGGAATTTTAAATTTTTTTACCAGCTCGAAAACGCGTTGCAAATCATGGAGTCCCGAAACAGTCGGTTCTGTCACCAAAACTACAAAGGATGCACCGCTTATGGAAGAAACCACCGGACAGCCGATACCTGGCGAACCATCTACCAGAACCAAATCTTTGCATTGCTGTTCCGCAAGGGCTTTTGCCCGTTTTTTTACTTCGGCTACGAGCTTTCCTGAATTATCCGAACCGATACCCAGTTTTGCGTGTACCATGGTACAACCAATTCTGGTGGTGGATACAAAGAGTTGGCCTGCTTTTCCCGGGTGATTGCTGATTGCTTTGGCAGGACAAACTCTGGAGCAATAACCACACCCCTCACAAGCAAGGTTATCAATCTTGTAAATTCTTCCCTTGCGAGAAATAGCGCTAAAATGGCAAACCTTAGCACAAAGGCTGCATCCAATGCATTTTACGGGGTCTATGACCGCAGTCTCACCGGAATAAAAATCCTCTTCAATGGCCATATCTGGCTTCAAGAGAAGATGCATATCCGCCGCATCCACATCGCAGTCAGCCGCCACCAGAGTTGAAGCGCCCAAAACTGTAAAGCTGGCAGTAATGGAAGTTTTCCCCGTACCGCCCTTGCCTGATATGACAACTATTTCTTTCATTTTTTGCTCCCGCTCAGTTTCTTTATATATGCTGCTACTTTTTCCAGCTCCTTTCTGAACGCGGGAAGTTTCGTATAAATTCGTTCCCCTCGAGAATACAGTTCCGCGGCCCTTCGGTCGTTGGGTATGCGGGCCAACACAGGGATTTTCTCAGTTTCACAGTATCGGTCTACCGAATTGTTCCCTATTCCATAGCGATTAATGACAACTCCAAAGGGGTTGCCCATCTGGCGGATTGTCTCTACAGCTAGTTTTAAATCGTTCAACCCAAAGGGACTGGGTTCGGTAACTAAAATTACCAGGTCCGCGGATCTGGCGGCTTCAATAACCGGGCATGATGTCCCCGGCGGAGCGTCATAGATACGATAAGCATAGGATGAATAATTCTTTTTTACGTATTCTTTTGTTTGAACAATGAGAGGCACTGCCTGCTCTTGCCCGATATCGAGACGGCTCTCAATAAAAACCAGATTGTTGAGGTCATACCGTTTTGTTACTCCCATGCGTACTGAAATCATGGGCAAGGCGGCAACTGGGCAAAGGTCTGAACAGGCAAAACACCCATGACAAAGTTCGGGGAAGACAATTATTTCTTTGCCCAATTTTATAATCGAATGAAAATTACAAACCTTTTGGCAAAGACCGCAGAACGTGCAAATGGAACTTGCCCACTGGGGGATCTGTTTGTATTTAATTTCCTCGCTGGCTTCAGTTCCTCGAATAAAGAGGCCCGAATTAGGTTCCTCGACATCCAGATCCACGAGCACGATTGGTTCGGTTTCAGCGAGCAAGGCGGCTAGGTTTGTTGAAAGCGTGGTTTTACCGGTGCCGCCTTTCCCGCTTGCGATGACGATGTCACTCATCAATATTTTGGATCTCCTCGAGCCGTTTGCGGATGGCTTGCAACTCCGATTCCAGAAGCTCTGTTTGTTTGCTTAAAAATTCCTTTTCCGCCTTAGGTGTTATGGGCGTTAAGGGAGCAGGCCCATAGCCAACACTCCATGCTCGACCATACCCTGCGCCGTAATTAAAACTTTGGTCTAACCCCCGACCGAAACCACAGCCTCGACCAAAACCAGTGAAGGCTTTCATGTATCCCGGTACGCTGCTTCCAGCGCAATAGCCCGCTCTTCGACCTGTCATTGGTCCTGTTCTGTTCGGACCTGTTCTGTCACCTCTTGGCATAGTAACCTCCCTTTAATCCCCTGCTATGACCAGTTCCGTTTCGCTTTCGCCCCCAATGATGGCGGCCCCCAGCAAAACAGCCGGGCATAGTAAAGATTGGATTATTTAGTTGCCCGGTAATCCAGGCATTCAAGACAACATCAAGCGTACCGGTAATAAAAGAGTGCATAGCAATACCCTGATCCCGGATTAAAAGTTCCAGGTCTCTTGATATGGCTCCGCAGATCACATGCTCTACACCCTGCTTAACCAAAAACCGGGCTTTTTCTGCAGGATTTTTTGTGCCGAAATCAAACTCCTGACTTTCAATAATTGCATCCTCGTATGTGCCGCTATCAATGTTTGTGGGTGAATTTAAATCGAGGATGAGAATGCGCTCAGCGGAATCAAAAACGGGTGCAACCCGCTGATTCCATGGGGTAATTGCCAACTTCATACTGAATATTATGCAATATCGATGCCAGAAACATGTATTTGGGAAAATATTTTTAATTGTATTTGCTGTAAAGGTTTATGATATTATTTTTTTATCAAGTTGCATAGGCCGTCATTGCAATGTTGCAGCAATGCAACATTGCAATGAATGAATTGTTGTTTGGTTGCAACATATAGTAGCCTTAGGTAAGGCTTTTTATGAGTTCGAAATAATAAATCCACCAGCCCACCGGTCCTGCCATTGTTTATGTACCGTAGAAGATTCTTCTTTGGTATACAGAGTCGCAAAGATTGTGAAATGGGAGACAGATTCCCTAAAGTCATTGCCTCTATGCTTGTTTCGCTGTTGCAAATCTGCTACACTTATTAAATGCATGATATCATTCTTGAAAGTATTTCGGATGGAGTCTTCACTGTAGACGCTCAATGGCATATTACTTCCTTTAACCGTGCTGCTGAGAACATTATTGGCATCAAACGTGCCGATGCTATTGGAAAGCTTTGTCATGAGGTCTTCAAATCCAATATGTGTGAGAGCTGCTGCCCCTTGCGGAAAACCATGCAGAACGGAAAATCCGTTATTAATATGGAAGGTTTCTGCATCAATCCTTCAGGAGAAAGAATTCCCATCAGCGTGTCGACGGCTTTGCTAAAAGACGAGCAGGGGAAAGTTATTGGAGGTGCTGAAACCTTCCGGGATCTTCGGGAAATTGAAGAATTAAAGCAGCAGCTGGATTCTGACCCAGTCAAAGGGGAGCTAACCAGTCGAAGCCCCTCGATGCGTCAAATTCTGGAAATGCTTCCAACCGTTGCAGGAAGCTCTGCTGTTATTCTGATTGAAGGAGAGACTGGCACGGGAAAAGAAGTTACGGCCCGAGCAATTCACCGTCTCAGCTCTTATACTGAAGGACCTTTTGTAGCGCTCAACTGCGGCGCTCTGCCAGATACTCTTTTGGAGTCAGAACTGTTCGGTTATAAGAAAGGAGCATTTACTGGGGCTGACCGAGACAAGATAGGCCGTTTCAAGATGGCTGATGGAGGCACATTGTTTTTGGATGAGATAGGAGAAATATCGACTGCCATGCAGGTAAAATTATTGCGAGTCTTGCAGGAGGGAGTTTACGAAAGTCTGGGAAGCACAAAATCGGAGCGGAGCAATGCCCGAATCATCTGCGCGACCAATCGAAATCTGAAAAGGATGGTAGAAGAAGGCACGTTTCGCCGGGACCTCTTTTATCGCATCAATGTGATTACTTTTTCTCTGCCTCCCCTTCGAAATCGCTGTGAGGATATTCCTGACCTTGCTGAATTCTTTTTACGAAAATATCGAAATAAAATGGGCAAACCGGTTCAAGGGATTGCTGAGGATGTCTATGCCGCCTTCTATAAATATCCTTGGCCTGGCAACATCCGGGAACTGGAAAACATCATAGAGCGGGCAGTGGTACTTTGCACGAAAAAACGTATCGATTCTTCCTGCCTGCCCGAGGAATTTGCCACTCTCCTGCCAGAACAGGAAGTGTCCCATGGAATCGCGATAAAATTCGAAAAATCAGCTATCGGATCCCCGATCGACACAGTTCAGCCGCTAATCCGCCAATCCGCTGCCAGAGCAGAAGCTGATCTGATACGCGATGCGCTTTTGCACTATAATTACAACCATACTTTGACGGCACGTCAGCTAGGTATTCATCGAGCAACACTCTATCGAAAGATGAAACAATACGGAATTGGAGATAGCCAGCCATAACGGTAAAAACCAGCAAGGTCCATCTTTACCAGGAGGTTTTCATGCTCACGATACAGGTTCTTATTGAAGACAGCAGGTTCCCTGTTATTTCTCTGCAAAGAAGCGCTCTGAGAAGCGAGGCGTTCAGTTTGAGAAAACCTTCTGCTTCTTTGGAATTGATAGCAGAGCACGGGCTTTCGTTTTTAATTGAGAAGGATGGCCACAGCCTTATTTTTGATACAGGTAAAAGCGGAGCATTCGTTACAAATTCGAAAATGCTTGGCTTGCACCTTGACAAGGCTGAGGCACTGGTAATAAGCCACGGCCACTATGATCATGGCGGGGGGATTCGGGCTCTGATAGAGGAAGCGCAATATCGAGGGTCCTTGTGGACCGGTTCTGGCTTTTTCGACGCCAAGTGGTCCGAGGAAAGTCTAAAACCTCGCTTTCTAGGCCTTGATGTCAACGAGGCTTTCCTCGCTTCCAATGGAATTACTCATCACACACTGGAAAATTCCAGTCTTGGGAGTCATAGGGAGATCCTTCCGGGGATCTTCATAGTTGGGAATTTTCAGCGGAGCCACACTGAAGAAATCATTGCTCCTCGATTTACTGTGGAACGGGGAGGCAAGAGGCACGCTGATAGCTTTTGCGATGAAATTTGTGTCGTGGTCGATACGCCCCAAGGACTCGTAGTTGTATTGGGATGTGCTCATCCTGGTATTATGAATATGCTCGACACGATACAGGCAGTATTCGGCAAGTCGCTGTATGCAGTTTTGGGGGGCTCTCACCTTGTAGAAGCGAATGAAGAGCGCATCCAGAAAACTGGTGCTTATTTAAAGACATGCGGCGCCAAGTTTTTCGCGCTTGGCCATTGCACAGGGACCCCTGCTCTTGAGCAACTTGCTGTGAACCTGCCGGACTTGCAATCTCTCTCTACCGGGGCAGCATATATGATGCCTGATATCGAAAAAGAAGCTTTCTAGTATGGGTCTGGCTAGCTTTGCAATATTAAAAATACAATATATAATATTAAGAAAATGGAGGCTGCTTGCATGAATGAACGGGCGCCGGCACATCGATGGATTATTCTCGCCATGGCAACACTGCTTATGATGTGTCTTGGGACTGTCTATGCATGGAGCTATTTTCAGACTCCGATTATGAAGGCGTATGGATGGTCTACCACCCAGGTTTCCCTGATTTTTTCTTTTACTATTTTGTTTCTTGGCTTAGCGGCTGCATTCGGCGGCGTAGTACTGCCGCACGTAGGACCACGCAAACTCGCAGTTAGTGGAAGTATCCTTTTTAGCCTGGGTTACATCATCGCGGCGTTCGCGCTATCAATCAAATCGCTGACTCTTCTTTATATTGGCTATGGATTCATAGGCGGCACAGGACTTGGTCTTGGATATGTCACACCGGTCACGACAATCGCAAAGTGGTTTCCAGATCGAAAAGGGCTGGCTACCGGAATAGTGGTTATGGGCTTCGGCTTTGGCGCTCTAATCATGAGCAAAGTGCTGGCGCCGCTTTTTCTAAGCTCTACTGGCAACAATCTTGTAATCAGTTTTTTGCTCTTTGCAGTGCTTTTTTTTGTAATAACACTGGCGAGTTCATTATTCATGCACAATCCGCCCCAAGATTGGAAACCAGGTGCCTCGCTTTCCGATGCCCCTTCCGCCATGTTGGCGATACATATCCCGACACCTTGGGAAGCTTTCCGCGCGGCAAAAGGTGATATTCTATCTGCCCGCTTTATCTTGCTCTGGCTGATGTTTTTCTTCAATATCAGCGCGGGCATTACGGTGGTGGGCTTTCAGTCGCCCTTGTTCCAAATGCTACTTTTTCAGTCTGACCCAACGTTGAAACCGGCCGCTCTTGCTGCTATGGGGGCTACATTGATCGCTGCAACCTCTATCTTTAACGGTATCGGAAGATTTTTTTGGGGTACGATTTCTGACAGGGTGGGGCGAATCATGACATTCCGCATCATGCTCGGCAGTGAACTGGTGATCTTTATGCTGCTCATAATGATCCGCCAGCCAATTGTCTTTGCCGCGTTGCTCTGTTGGGTCCTGCTGTGTTATGGCGGCGGATTCGGGATTATGCCTTCGGCGGTGGCTGAACTCTTCAATCCCAAAAAGATGGCAGCCGTATACGGTACAGCTCTTACAGCGTGGGCTGCAGGCGGCGTCGTTGGGCCGCAGATTACTGCTTTTATTCAGGATCATGTGCCTGATCGCGCATCGACACTTTCATTTATCATTGGTGCTTTATTTGTTACACTCGCTTTTACGCTATCGCTTCTTATTCAAATAGATGCAAAGAAGAAAGGGAAATAGCTGCATTATTCAGTAATATGAAAGCCATAGAAATTCAGCCAATATCAAAAGTACCTAACGTTAAAAATTGGCTTCTTGCGATTAATTGCCCATGCATGTCCAATCTTCAGCTGAAATCGAATAACGCAGGTCATTCTCGCCGGCTACGACTTCACTCTGCTTAAAGCCAATGCTTTCAAGCAAAGCTTTTGAACCTGCGTTTTCCGGATCGAGCACCGCTATGACGCTTTTCTTGCGCAAAACCCTGAAAGCATAATCAACAAGATGGCTCACCGCTTCTTTCCCATAGCCTTTTCTTTGCTGCGCTTTGCAAATGGTATATCCGATTTCACATTGACTGTTATCAGGGCCAAGAAAGTGCAGCCCCATATCTCCGATGAGTTTATCATGCAGGAAAATGCCAAATTGAAACCATGCACCTTCTTTATTGAACTCAGCAGTATTGAGTCTGATGAATTCAGCGACATCTTGAATGGAGGCAGGGTGGAATGATTGATATTTTTCTATGACAGGATCGTGCCGATAATTAAACATTGCCTCAGCATCGGTTGGACTGAGCGTCTGCAATTGTAATCGAGGTGTTGAAATTACGATTCGGTTCATAATTTTCCTTAAAGCATGCGCAAATTATTTGTTGATGATCGTATAACGCTAAAAATTCGATTTTATATAAAAATCCTGAAAAAAGGAGAGCCCCTGAAATTCTCTCAAAAAACTCCAGGGGCTTTCGTATCGCTGCTTGTATCAAACCGGGGCTAATGTACCGAACCAGATAAGCCAGGCCAGCACCGTTTTGGCGACAAGGCTGAGGATGATATAGACGCGTTCACCAAAGAGATAATCGCGCCAGGGGCCAATCTTTTTATACTGCAGCACCATGTTTATCGCGAAAATGTTGAACATCACAAAAAGCGTTGGAATGATGGCATAAACAAAAACGGGAGGTTTGGCATCGCCGGAGCTGACCGCACCCATGAAGTATAAAAAGATGACAATCCAGGGGATAAAGCCCGCTATGGAGCCATAGATAAAAGCTCTCCAGCTGGTTTTTTTCGTGTTTTGATTGTGATATTCCATCATGATGCCGAATAAATTCATCATCGCATTGATACCAAACAACGCGATGAGCGTACCCAGATCCCAGACACCCACAAGCATGCCGATCAAGACAATCATCAGTGAAGAGCTGACAGCGTATTCATAAAAGCGGATAGGATTCATGCCTTTCTTCAGATTTTCCCGGTATTTTTGATACCCAATGGAAGAAAGATAAAAATGCGCCATAGCGGAAGCCAGCAGAAACAGCGCCACCGCAGGTCCAAAGCGCAGTTGATATAAAAGTTGCGGATTGGGCTTTAAGGTAAATGTAGCGCGGTCGAATGAGAGATAATTGGTGAATATGGGATAGGTCTTGTCGTTGCTGACAACCCACATGAAAATGCCCTGGATAAGGTGCATAAACCCCATGATGACATTGAAACGGCGCAGTTTTCCCAGTGATTCGTCCTGAGAAACTGCTGGCTTACCCTTTGCGGTTTGTTCCAAACCCATTGTACTGCCTCCTTTTTGATATAAAGTTGTGCTCATTTTATAATTCAGTTGCTTTTGAAAAAGTTTCGGCCAACTTTATTACGATAGTTAAAAAATAATGATACTGATTCAAGAAAGCAATATGCGAAATAAATTCCGGATTAAGCCTGGTCTCAGGCAATTAGGGCAAGAATAACAAGGGTACTCTCGATTTTGACAGATGTCATGCTATACTGGCATACCATGGAATCAAATCGGTACAAGCGAGGGAAGAACACTCGGATCAGCCTGAAGCGACGCATTTTTCTTGTTTTCATAATCGTTTCTATTGTTGCTACCGCGGCGGAAACCTTTTTTGTTCAGCGCTTCTTCCAGCGCTATGTCATCGATGGGAGTTCTGCAAAGGTAATGGCTGTGGCTCAGCGGGTTGCGCATGATGAAGAAATCATCGCTGGCTTTGCAGCTCTCGACCCGGTTCCCGTCATCCAGCCGCTCGCTGAGCGATATCGAATAATTTCCGAAACCAGTTATGTGGTTGTCTTCAATATGAATTCGATACGATACAGCCACCCTATTGCGGACCGCTTGGGCAAGCATTTTGTCGGGGGTGATGAACGGGCAGCGTTGGAAGGAAAAACGTACATATCGAAAGCTGTGGGAACCTTGGGCTTATCAATTCGGGCTTTTGTTCCGATCCTGAATGCTGAGGAAAAACAGATCGGCGTCGTGTCGGTCGGGCTTCTCCTGCAGGATCTGGATCGTGAAACCCGGAGGATTGGAACTGTTCTGCTCGCTGCTGCGTCGTTCAGTCTCGGACTCGGGCTGATAGGGGCCATCCTGCTGGCCCGGAACATCAAGAAAATCATCTATGGCCTTGAACCTCATGAAATAGCGACCCTTTTGGAAGAGCGCAACGTCATCATTTCTTCGATAAAAGAGGGCATTGTCGCCATTGATCGCGATGAGCGCATAATTCTTCTCAACGATAACGCCCGCCTTATTCTCGGCATTTCGGGCGAAGTCGAAGGGAGACCGATTACAGAAATCATTCCCGATACCAGACTGCCTGAGGTTCTAAAAAGCGGAACAGCGCGCATCGACGAGGAGCAGGTGCTCAGTAATAAAGTGATTTTGGTCAACCGGATACCACTCGTTTCGGGCGCTGAGACCATCGGCGCAGTCGCGACATTCAGAGATTTGAGCGAGATCCGCGCTCTCGCTGAAGAGTTGACGGAGGTTCATGGATACATCGATGCCATGCGCGCCCAAAACCATGAGCACTTGAACCGATTACATGTTGTTTCGGGGCTGCTGCAGCTCGGCAAATATGATGACGCCGTGCGGTATATAGTTAAAACAGTGAGTGTTCAGCAGAAGACCTTCGACCTTTTGCGTACAAGAGTCCTTGAGCCGGATATCGCTGCGCTCCTCCTCGCTAAAATCAATGAAGCCCAGGAAGCCAATATTGAAGTTGCGCTCGCTGAGGAATTTTTTGTGCCACACCTGCAGGCGCAGGTTGTTCCTTCGCTGGTAACAATTCTCGGGAATCTTCTGCAAAATGCCATTGAAGCGCTCAGATCTCTGGATCGCAAAGATAAGCGAATTTTTGTCGATATGCACAGGGCTGGCGATAAAATGGTGATTAGAGTCTCCGATAATGGAAATGGCATTGCTCCAGAAGTCCGCGATCGTCTTTTTGAATGGGGAGCAACATCCAAAGTCGGAGGTAAAAATATGGGGATTGGACTGTCGTTGGTAAAAATGCACACGACCATGTTTAATGGCACTGTTGAGGTGCATGAAGAGGCAGGTGTGACAGTCGCGGTCAGGCTCGATGCGGCTTTGGTGATAGAGGGGGAGGGCAGATGAGCGGCGATATACGGGTTATGGTTGTTGAGGATGACTTTATGGTCGCAGAAATCAATAAGCAGGTGACAGAACAGGTTGATGGTTTCAAGGTTGTAAAGACGGCGCTGAATGGGTCTGCAGCGCTCCATGAGCTTGCGAATGAAAAGATTGATCTTGTCGTGCTCGATGTCTATCTGCCGGATGTAAACGGCCTGGATGTCCTCAAGGAAGCCCGCCGCTGCGAGTACCCAGTTGATTTTATTCTGATTACCGCGGCTCATGATATGCATACGGTGGAACAAGCCATGCGGTATGGGATTGTCGATTATCTCATCAAGCCATTTGACTTTACGCGGTATAAGGCAGCGCTTGCGGAATATCGAAATAAGCGATTTTCGCTGAAATCTGCAGGCGCCATGAATCAGGGATTATTGGACAGTCTTCTGGTTCGATCAACCCTGCATCAGGAAGAAAAGGCTCTGCCAAAAGGCATCTCACCGTTGACACTTCAAAAAATTGTGGATTATGTGAACAAATCAAAAAAGGAAGCGCTGGCTTCGGAAATTGCCGAGCATATTTCGATTTCGAGAGTCACAGCGCGGCGCTATCTTGAACACTTGTCCGCGACTGGCGTTCTCCGCAAGGAAATCCGCTATCAGAAAATCGGCAGACCGCTTATTTATTATGTGAAAGTTTGATTTCACCAAAAAGCAATCGGGTTTGCCATACAGCATCCCCGATTGCCCAAGCTTTCCCGATGGCTTCTGAAAAACGAGTTACTTCCTAACCTCTGCCACCGCCCATGTGAGTGCATCCTGTATCATCGACTGAGGAGGCGTCTGGATATGGCCGAGCTTCATGAGATCCTCGGTTGCCTTTCTGGCTTCAAGGATGTCGGCTTTCGCGCGGTTGTACACCGCTTCCCAGGTCATGGGTGTCCGAGCGACACCTTCCTTGATTGCCTGATCCGCGACGTCCGCAGCCTCGATGGCAAACACTTCGGTTTCATCCATTTTGGCGATAATGTCATCGGGATTGATACCTCGTTTTTCTGCAAAATCCGCGATTGAATGAGCACAGCGGATTGCCATGCCGTCGGTCACTTTTCTGGCTCGGACAAGAAGAGCCCCTTTGAGAAGGCCCGGAAAGCAAATGGAATTGTTGACCTGGTTGGGGAAATCCCCTCGTCCTGTGGCGACAATATACGCGCCGGCAGCTTTGGCTGTGTGCGGCCAGATTTCCGGCACTGGGTTGGCACAGGCAAAAACGATTGCCTTGGGAGCCATCGACTTGACCCATTCGGGTTTGACTGTATCAGGGCCTGGTGTCGAAAGGGCAATCAGTACATCTGCGTTCTTCAGCGCTGAAGCTTCATCTGGATAACGCTGGGGATTTGTCATTTGGCAGAGTTCCCATTTTCGGTAATTGCGCGGATCTTTTTCGATGTCTAAACGGCCTGCGTGCAGAGAGCCTTTTGAATCGAACAACACCATCTTGTCCGGATCACCGCCGTCAGCGAGAATCAGCCGTGCTATGGTTGTGTTCGAGGCTCCCGCTCCAAGCAAAACGATTCTCACATCGCCGATTTTTTTACCCGTCAGTTTGAGCGCGTTGATCAGCCCTGCGAGGGTTACAGTCGCAGTTCCCTGCGCATCATCATGCCAGACGGGAATATCGCAGGCTTCACGCAATTCGTCGAGCACCTTGAAACAGTTGGGTTGGCTGATATCTTCGAGATTAACCGCGCCAAAACTTGGCTGAATCATCTTCACGCAATCGATGATCTTCTGCGGGTCGGGTTTGCCGTCAGGTCCCCGTGAATCGATGCACAAGGCCGTCGCATCGACACCGCCGAGATACTTCATTAAAAAGGCCTTGCCTTCCATGACACCAAGGCCGCCAGGAGGCGTACAATCGCCGTCCCCAAGTACGCGGGTCGAGTCGGAGACAACCGCAACCAGGTTCCCTCGGTTGGAAAGAGCAAAAGAAGCTTCATTGTTGTCGCGGATAGTAGTCGAAATTTTCGAGACTCCCGGCGTGTACCAGACATTGAACCAGTTGAAACCCCAGAGACCGCATTTGGGCAGCGTCTGCATTTTGCCGCCGAAAAATGAGTGCGCATCCATGGAGAGCTTTTTCAGGAACAAAGTCTGCGCCTTTGCTTTTTGATCAGGTGTCAGGTCGTCAGGCAAAGCCTCGGAAAGATTTTTAAGACTTATTTCGATATTCATTGCAAACTCCTTATTTAAGCAGGTTGGGCAGGAACATGATGATGTCGGGGATATACGTCAGAATGACGAGGTCCACCAGCATGATGAGAAGGTATGGCATAACCCTTTTTATAAGCTTCTCGATGGGAATTTTGGTAATCGCGCTGGCAACGAAGAGATCAAGGCCGACCGGCGGGGTGATTGTACCAATGGCGAGATTGACTACCATCAAAACGCCAAAGAATACTGGGTTGATTCCGAGGCCCAGAGCGATTGGAAGCACGATCGGAGTCAGGATTACTATGGCAGAAGAAGCGTTTACCATCGTTCCCGCAATAAGAAACAGAATGTTGACAATGATCAGGAACAAAAATGGCGACATATCCGCTGACATGAAGGTTTGCGCCAACTGTTGGGGAATGCGAAGGTTGGTCAGCATCCAGCCGAATACTTTTGAAGCTCCGACAATGAACATGATGATGACGGTGTTAATAACCGCCTTGAAAATCAGCTCCGGAATATCCTTTATTTTGAGTTCTTTGTAAATGAAGAGCCCTACCACCAGCCCGTAGACTGCAGCTACAGCGGCCGCCTCGGTTGGGGTAAAGATCCCTCCGTAGATTCCGCCGATGATGATGACAGGTGTCAGCAGCGCAAAGAAGGAATCTTTGAAGGCGATAAGCACTCCCTTTATCGTAAACTTACCGTCGCCTCTCCAGCCGTTTTTCTTCGAAATAAAATAAGCGACCAGCATCATGGAAAGCCCCATGAGAATACCGGGTGCGAAACCGCCGACAAACAGCTCTCCGATGGACACTCCCGCAACGACGCCGTAGACAACCATGGTGATTGAAGGAGGAATGACAATACCCACAGTACCAGCCGCCGCAACGGTCGCTGCCGCGAAGTCGCGCTTGTATCCCTTTTTCTCCATTTCATCGATCATGGTTGTGCCGATTGCGGCAGTTGTCGCAGCGGAGGAACCGGAAATTGCAGCGAAAAACATGCCCGATACGCAGACAACCTGCGCCAACCCGCCCCACAAGGAACCGACCAGAGATTGCGAAAAGCTGACAAGCCGCTTTGTTACGCCGCCGGCTGACATGAATGAACCTGCCAGCATGAAAAACGGAACCGCCATAAATGAAAACGAATCGATGCCCGTATACAATATTTGCGGTATCATGACCAGCGGCATGTGCATGTTGGCCACCAGAATATACGCAACCGAAAGACAAAGAGAGAACGCCACCGGAACACCAATTATGGTCAGAATAAGAAATAATCCAACAAAAACAAATGACATCCTATGCCTCCTTTCCGTTTTTGGCGCCGCGGTTTATCACTTTGCGGATGAAGGCAATACTGTCCTGAATAGTGTACAGGATCATCAGGATCGAGCTGAGAGGAATGACCGAATAAATAATGCCCATTGGGATTCCCATTCCCGGAGATGTCTGGAACATCATCATTTTGGTCATTTTAAAGCCCTGCGTCAGAAGTATGAAAATGAAAATGTAACTGCAAATTTTTATGAATAATTCTACAATAAGCCCTGCTGTTTTACCTTTTAATATGTTAGGAAGAAACTCGACGGCAAGATGCCCGTTTTCTCCCATGATGAGTGCAGAGCCTAGAAACACGGACCAGACAAAGAGAAACCGCGAGAGTTCCTCTGCCCATTCAAAGGTAAAGGAAAAAATATAACGGCTAATAACCGAAAAAAAAGTGACAGCCAGCATGATGGCCATCGCGACAACCGAGAACCAATAGAGAACGGTTCTCAGCCCTTTCAGCAGTGATTGCATTAACGGCTCCTTTTTGGCATCCAGATGTCGATATAATGAAATGACGGTCAGCTCTATTTGAGCTGACCGCCATCAAGCACATCAGGGATTATTTTTTCCGAAGGTCGTTAATTTTCTTGAGATTGTCACGCCCTACCGAGTCGGCGAACATTTCGATAACTTTTGCAGTCGCGTCCTGGAAAGGCTTGCGATTGACCTCAGTGACTTTCATCTTGCCGGTTGCTTTGATTTTATCCCACAGTTCTTCATCTGACTTGGCAGACAGTTCCCGCTGCCAGGCGATAGCTTCAGCGGCTGAATCCAGAATTGCCTTCTGAACCGCGGCTGGAAGCGACTTCCATTTTGCCATAGAAATCAGTACAGGCTCAGGGGCGTAAGCGTGTGCCGTGAGGCTTGCATATTTCTGAACTTCATAATAGCGCTGGGTATAGATATGGGCCGAAGGGTTTTCCTGGCCATCGACAGTTCCGGACTGCATTGCGGAATACAGCTCATCGAGACTCATCGGGGTTGGTGAAGCGCCTAACGCTTTCATCATTTCGATGAATATTTTGCTTGTCTGAACGCGTATTTTAAGTCCTTTCATGTCATCCGGGGTTTTTACTTCCCTGACGTTATTCGTTAAATGCCGGATACCATTTTCCATATACCCGAGAAGCTTGATGCCCTTGGGTTCCAGCGCCTTGCCGATATCCATGCCAACAGTGTCAAGTGAACGATAGGCATGATCTCGATCATCAAAAAGGAAAGGCAGATCGAAAATACCCATCTGCGGCTGGAACTGCGTCAGCGCGGCAGTACCTACCAGTGCCATGTCGATGGTTCCGTAAATCAAACCCTCAATAAGGGTTTTTTGGTCTCCCAGCTGTGATGAAGCAAAAACCTGGATATCAACTTTCCCGCCGGTTTTTTGCTTGACCAGTTCGCTGAATTTTACCGCGCCTTGCGCATAGGGATGGCTCGGATCGGCAATGTGGCCGAGTTTTAAAACCATTGAAGGATACTGCGCAAAAGCCTGTGACAGCATTACTGCAACCAACAGAACAAACACTGCGGTTTTTTTCATAAAAGCCTCCTTAAAGAAATCTGAAAACATTGTCACATGGTACTTTTATGCCGTACAGCTAACGTGCGTTTTGTTCATTGTGTTCATTATGTTCATGTGAGAAAGGCTTTCAGCGGAGGTATTTCGCAACTCAGTATGGATTGGAGCTTGGTTCATCGAATCTTCAAAATCGCTCTGAAACCCCGTGAGCTGTAATATGAATCCGCGCCATTATGATAGGTAAAAACGCGATTATACCGGCGGTCGCAGAAAAGCGCGCCTCCGAGATTTCGAATTTCAGGCGGTGTCATAATCCAGCTTGATGTTCTAAGGTCGAATTCGCCTAACGTCTGGAGATGTCGGTATTCTTCTTCAGTCAGCAAGGAAACCCCAAGTTTTCGCGCCATGGACACCGCACTTCCCGCAGGTTTGTTCGCTTTTCTCAGCTCAAGTGCATGATCGTCGTAACAGAGACTTCTCCTGCCTGATGGGCTTTCAGCTGAACAATCGCAGAAGACAAAAGAATTGCCGGCTTTTTCATATGCTATGACATCCGGTTCGCCGTCGGTTGCCTCCATGGCTTCGAGTATCAGGAGCGCCGCGGCATTTTTCTGCAATCTTTCAGCAATCGAATCCCAATCCAAGCCCTGATGGCGTTTACTGTTGTCCATAAATCGTTTCGTGAGTGTTTCAATCAGCTTTTCATACATTGTATTTCTCCCCCTAGAGGCACAGATCCAGAAATCATCGAATCGAAACTGCGGAACCGACAGCTATGAGAATGGCGATGCCGACGTCCACAGCAGGCTGTTCGCCTTTTCGGTACAGCCCCTTTATCCGGCCATCGGAGCCGATGAGCATTGTGTCGAAGCGTTCTCCTTCGCGCTCGAGGCTGTAGATGGTCCCGTTGGTAAGGATGGTTTCTTTGCTCATTATTCAAAAAGTATACTACATGGGTGGTAGCTAATCAAAAAAAATATAAGTCTGGAAATTACTCAGCCGGAATTCAGCATTCTGCAAAAGGCCAGTAAATCATCACGTTCATGGATCATTCTTCTCGACAGCCTTATTTCCCGCTGTTCCCCTTTGGAAAAGTATTTGCCATTGACAGCGGCCATGTCTAAAGCAAGAGACACGCATGTTCTCGCTCCTTCCTCTGCGGTTATGAAAAAAGGCTTGCATAATACCTTGATGACTGCATCATACCACTGCCCTGTATACATGATTGAAGTATCAACAATGCCGGGGTGAACTGCGTTGACTCTGAAATCGCATAACTCTTTATCCTCGGCAAGCCATTTGGTATACAAAAGAATCATTCTTTTTGACACAGCATAAGCTCTGAACCACCGATATCGGTTGATATGTTCAGTCTTGAACCAGCCGATTCGATAGATATTCGAAGTGAGATTGATGATTCGCTTTTCATGCAACTCATCGAAAAATGGCAGCAAGCCAGTTGTCAGAACATAGGTTCCAAAAAAATTAGTTCCGATATTTATTTCAAAGCCATCTTCGGTTTTACTGAATTCCTGTTTCGCAATCCCCGCATTGTTGATTAGAACATTGAGCGAACCAAACTGCCTTGAAAACCCATCGATAAATTCATGAATGGATGCTCTTGATGCGAGGTCCAGCTTGAGCACATGTATATCTGAGTTATTCGTATCTGCAATTATCTCGCTTCGCGCGATTTCCCCCGCGTCCGTATTTCTGCACGCCATAATAACCCTGCAGCCAGCGCGCGCGATCTCTTTTGCCGCTGCCTTTCCAAGCCCCCTATTGGCTCCCGTTATGATGACTGTCTTTCTATGAGAACTCATTTCGGCCTCACTGACAACACATCATAGTGTTCCTTCCTGACCCGGATGGTTCAGGAATTTTGCTGTAAATATTGATAAAAGTAATTTTCCCGTTATGAACCTCGAAAATTCCGGCACACCGGTATTCACGTGTTATATTTTCTATTTTTTCAAAGAGAGTGAATGTTACGACGCATCGGTGACCAGCGGAAATGGTTTCATGTATGGACATTTTTAAATCCCATAAATTACTAAAAAATTCATTTAAGCAAGCTATCAAACTATCTTTACTTGTTTTCTTATGTTTGATCTCTTGAAAATCGTCAACAATGCACGCTGGATCGATTATGGTCTGAATATTATCAATATTTTTATTATTGACGAACTCGAAAAACTTCAAAACCGTTCTAGGAGATTCTTCAATTTTATTCATTCGGAATGGGCTCATAAATTTTCCTTCTGTGAAAGCTTTAAGACCTAGGTGGATATGTTTGGGTCAATGTGAGTATGTTTTTTTCATATCTTTTAAAATTCTCTCCATACTCATTGTAATGCCTTAAATTCGAAAAAAAAAGGGAAATCTGTAGCTTGCTGGTATCAAAGGGTTCATTTTGAGACGATAACTGCGTTCTGCCGTCCCCATATCATTTTTCATATAAGACCTTAAGCAGGTCGTTCTTCCGCATAGCCCAGAGGTCGCTGCAAGCAATGCTCCATTGTTGGCAGGTGGAGCAACTGTAAATTCAGTCAATCAGATCTATATATTCCATTTCGATAAATTTGCGAAGTTGATTTATAAAACGTGCTGCTGGAGCTCCATCTATCATGTCATAATTAAATATTGCCGTGATATTTATTATCTCTCTCATGGTAATTTGTTCATTTATTACAACTGGCTTTTTATAAACGCTCCCTAGCGCAAACGAACAGCTCTTTGGCTTTCCAATATATGGAATAATATAACCCGGGATATTTGAAAACATTGAAACACTCGTTACAAATGCTGTTCCAGATAGCTCTTTCACCATGGTATGATTTCGAATGAGCAAGTTGAACAACGGCTTGATAATGAAATTTGGCATCATGGTAATAAGCTTTTGAAAAAATGGTGAGGGTACATAGGCTTTTTCATTTTTATCAGCTTTTTTGCTTTGGTTGATCTCATTATCTATATCTGCGATAGATTTCTTGTCTATGTCCCTGATAACTAATTGCTTGTTGAATATTTCATCGTTCTTGAAAATTTCAACTGGAATGCTTATATCAACTTCCTCAAATGTGCTTATTCTCTTCAAATCAATCATTGAGTTGAAATCAGGGAAAATCGTTAAGCAACGGCCAATGGCTTTTATGAAAAAGCAAAGAGAGATCCTGATTTTCCCGACACCCTTCTTTCTCTTAAATATTTCCGCACATCTGTGATGTCAAACTCAAGCAAGGCATAGAAATTATGGCTGTTTTCAGTGACCTGGAAACCATATATTGATAGTTTTCGGAACTCACTTACTTTTCTGGTTTTCATCGATTGCTTCTATTTTAATATCATTTACCAAATTATGGTAAGCCTCAACATGTTCTTTTTTATAGGTTGAAAGACAACTTCCATACATTACTCCTATTGAGAGAAAAAAGTGCCGGTCTGCTTGAATGCATTACTATATTTTATAAATAATTCTATCGCAAGCACATTCTACACCCCTGGTTTTTTAAGGTCCGTTTTCAACGAAAGATACAGCATGCTCGATACGCCGAATACAATCCCGGAAAGAATCCACACTCCCGATATTCTGATGGACTTCACCAACATGCTATAGATGACCGATCCGGCAATTCCTCCCGCCTGCATCATCAGCGATGAAAGCGACAAAAGCGATGACCGCTTCTCGTCGGGGATGAGCGAGTTCATGATGGTCCCTTCCGGAATATTCATCATGCCATTCATCAGAAACAGAAAAAGATAGACTGATGTAAATGCAACGATGGTGCTCTGGAACGAGAGGACAACGATGAGCAGGCCGGCAAGGATCCTCGAAAAAACCAGTACAAGCCGCTGAGCAATGCTTCTCTTTTTCAAAAGAAGATTGATTAATCCCACGCCCAGCAGTGATGCGAAGAAATATCCGCTATTGATGACTCCGAAAATCCATGTCTGCGCGTCGGTGCCCAGGATTCCCTTAACCTGTGGCTGCCAGTAGAGTTCGATTGCATTGAAACAGAATCCCCATGTCATGGTTCCTAGAATGAGAAGCAGAATATTTCTATTTCTCAGGACGATGGACAATGATTCTTTTATGTGGACCAGCAGGAATTGCTTGTTTTCGGCTTTGCCTTTGGTTTCCTTCACCCCAAACCAAGTAAATACAAGCAGTATGAATAATGCAGCTATTTGCACTATCAGATTCCCATTGTATTTATTCTGCCCTGGGAAGTACTGTGCCCAGATCATGGGGATGACACCGCCCAGTAGCGCACCTGACGCCAATCCTATTACCTCCCCACTGCTCAAAGCGCTCATGAGCCTGTGAAGATTTTCTTTTCCATTCTTTTGTATATACTGGCTTATGAACAGCGCTTCGACAGATCCGGAAGAGCATGCCCGCGCGATTCCGTAAAAGGAAAACCCGATGAAAAGCCAGACCAGATTGTTGGAAAACAGGACAATGGTATAGCCGAGAATCGAGAGCGCCAGGGAAACCAGGTATATCTTCTTCTGGCCGAGAATATCGGCAAGAACACCGCTCGGAAATTCGAACAGTACTATGAACACGGAATAGATGGCTGTAATGAATCCCAGCGTATCAACGGTGCTTCCCTTGCTGAGCAGCATCAATGACATCACGGTGGTTCCTATTCCTACGATAAACCAATGCAGCAGCCTGTTTATAAATGGCACTGTCAAATCGAACTCCTGAATTTACGATATCTATTCATGTTTCATGAAATCCATTTGCAGAAAAGGCTCGGCAAATTTCTTATTGAATAGCGAAATCAAAGGGCCCATAAAAAACGCAGTTATTAGTGTCCCAACACCTGGCATTTTCCCGAACAAGGTACCAAGAGTCACACATATAAGATCGTTGAAAACCCGTATCCACTTGAATGGTACAATATAATTTTTTACAGCTATTTTTTTCTTTGCCAAAATCAATGAAATAGCGTCATAAACGGAAACACCGAGATCGGCTGTGTAATATAAGGCCGAACCGAAACACATAATGAGAACGGCAACGAGCAAAAGTATCATTCTTTGAAGCAGATCAACGTCCGGCAGCAGATGAACAAGGAATGTAAATGAGTAGTTGACGATATATCCTGTCAGAAACATATTGATGAATGTCGCAATGCCAACATAATGTTTGTCCCAGATGAGAATTATTATGAGTAATACAAGACTGATTATGAGATAATATGTTCCATATTGGAAATGCTTTGCAAACAAAAGAAATGATCCTTGGGCAAAGCACTGGAATGGATCAACACCAAAAGCGGCGAGGTTGAAAATGCCTACGCTAAAAGAACAAATAAATACTCCGGTCAGGGTCATTATCAATCTTCGAATAAATTTATTCGGCATTGTGATCATGAAAATTCCTTATGCTCATCGCTTGTCAACATGTCCGCTGCACATGGCTTTTACATGAGAAGTATTGCCTGACAGTCTTGGAGGTGTTTACAGCTAGGCTACTATAGATCATGTTATAAATCGATATACCAACTGAGCTGAATATCACTTTTTCTTTTTTTCTTTCCAATACTCAAATCTATCGATCGCTCCAAGATAAGCACCATTTTTCTGATATAACCGGCATGCAGGTACATTATTATTCTAAGTTTCGATTTTTAATTTCTTGCTTGTGTTCTCAAGACTCATCAGCGATTTCTTCCAAAAGCGTTGTCCCGATTCCGATTCCATAATAATCATCCTTGATCTCAAGCATCTGATGCCTCGATAGTTTTCATGCTTTCAGTGTTATTTTTCAAAGGATCCCCGATCTTCAAGAAAATTGCACCGGTAATAATGCCTGCTGCAGCAAGCCCAATTCCGAACTCGGTGGTAAAATAGAAAGTCTTTCCTGTATCGAGCGTCAGGGGATCTAATACAATCTGAATAATAAAATTATGCCCTCCATGCATGAGCACTGCGGTCCAAAGGCTGTCGCTTTTCAGGCGGAGCCAGGTGAACGCAAGATTGATACCCATGACCATCACCGCAAAACACAGCCATGCAAACCAAAGCGGGGTATGTGAATGGTAATCGCTGAAAAGAATCAAGGGACTGTGCCAGACTATCCAAATCACTCCGGAATATATCGAAACGCGAATCCAATCCAAATCTTTTGCCAATTCCGGCACCAACAAACCCCGCCAGCCAATTTCTTCTCCCAGTGCGGAAATTCCGGTTCCCACCGTGGCAAGAATGAGCAGCTTGAGCAAGCTTGGTATGGTAAACATGCTGTTGAGGGCTTTTAAATCCAGCTGGCCGAGGCCCGAGACCCAAATCACGGCATACACTGTGCCTGCATACGCAAACGGCAAGAAATAACCTAGAACCAGCCAGCGCGGCTTCCCCCAGCGCCATCCCAAACCCTTGATGGATTTATAGCATATGAGACTTGTAATGATTGCCGCCAGGCCGGGGCACCACATCAGTCCCAAGCTCAAGAGGCCCTGCGTGCCCATTCCCATTCCAATAATTGGAATGTACAGAATAGCGCTCAATGCCAGGGTTATACCAAGAAACATCAGTACTGGTTTTCGTGTAATTGCCTTCATCGCAAGCTTCTCCAAATAAGCAAATTTTGCTGAATGAATCTATTTCCGGCAATATTCAGATACACCTAATGTGTATTCGCGGAAATTGATTCACATCAGAACGTTATTATTTCATAGTTTTTATCACGGTATGCAGCCATACCTGTTCGGGGATCAATTTGACAGATGCCCCCTCAAGGATGATTTTTGCTTCATGTCCTTTGGCTTTCATATCCAGTGCATTTAAAAGCACATGGATAAAGCACATTGGATCTCCGTTGAATACAAACAGGGCGAATTTCTTCATGATGTTTCTCCTTGTTTTTTAGAATTTTTGCAGAATTTACGGTGAGCTGCGAAGGCATTAAAAAAGCCGAAAGAGGCTTTCGGCTTATGTTTATTATATCATTGATCATAGCACGCTGGAATGACGAATTATTTCCCGTGCGAAAGGCTGAATCGAAACCTGTCAAGATAGTTTTCATAATATAAAAACAAATTAGGCAGTCTTGTGGGAATGCTAATAGCAGTCTGATTGGTCCGTCCGATAATGAGATGGATTATGAAGTTCATCCAGTTTTCTCACACGAGCTTTCAGTGTTTTTATGCATACCAATAACTCGATTGTTCTTCCTTTTGTGCATCGCATTTTCCTAGAGCCCGCAGGGCCTGAAGAACAGCTTGCACTTCACCTGTGCCGCGCAGCGCGTGTTGGGCGCAAGGTCACATGGAATCGGTTTCGGCTCTTCCAATGATACGCCATGCCAGCAGGGTCAACCACCGAGAAGGCTCCTTTTTCTGACCAAATTCCCAATCCTTCCATGCAGTCCAGATTGAATCAGGAGTAAAACGCCCTTGTCGATCTGCCTTGCTTTTCAGTATCTCAAGCATGTCCAATAGTCGGGCATCTTTTTTGAGCCATGGGAACCGTGACAGCACATCAAGCACATGCATGAGGTCATACCAAACAAAAGGCACTTTGAGTTTGCGAAAATCGGTGCCCATATAGAACATATACGGGTGTCGTGTCGTGCTTTCATTCCATAATCTGAGAAGTGTATCTGCTCCTGTATGACAGGCAGAACTATTTCGTAATGCTTCAATTTCTGAAAGCGCTTTGAGCATGGCCAAAGTCGCAAAGGGGCAGGGGTCGTCTTTACGCCCTGGCCCGCGAAATGTTCCCAATTCCTTTGAAACAACACATGGCCAACCATTGTCGCGTACCAGTCCCGCCAGATACTTGATAGCCGCCTGCACCACTGGTTCATTTTCTACGCCAAGCTTGACCAAGGCATAAACGATGAGCGGAGCATCGCATAACGCCCACGCCCATTGATCCTCACCTGTCCCCCCATAATGCACGGGGATATTCATGGGAAGTTGGAAAGGCCCTTCGGCCGACTGGTGCTTCAAGATATGCTCAACGATTGTGTCCACACCTGGATCAGTGGCAGTAAGTCCTAGATCGGCGATGAACGTCAGCTTGTGAAATGGTTGACTGGCACTCTTGTGGCTTGATATGACCGTTCCCGGCCATCCAGATAGTTCCGCTACCAGGTCTTGTACCTTGGCATTAGCCAACATTGACTTCCGAACAGATTTGACCTGAGGATCATTCTCAGATTGTCCCAACAAGTCGCGTCTTGCCCGATATTCAATCCAGGGTTCACCTTCAATTAACCAATCAATGGGTATTTTCATGGCTCTGATCCTTGCTCATTATGCTGCGCCTATCGGCTAGAACCACTGCAGAAAAATGATAAGGTGAAATTGATAGTCCCCTTAAATTTGATACCAGGCTGGTCCAGACAAGTGAGTTCACTTGATTGTTTTGTGACATATGCGAGTATGGTTGAAGCAGGTATCATACTTCTTCATTTTTTATCTTTTCTGCAACCTTTATGCTTGCTTCTAAAATTGCATTCAATTCGGTATTACTAATTTTCGAATATTCAATATACGTCTTATTTGCTATGACATACTTATCATAGAGATTTTGCTGACTTTTTAGGTGATTTTTATAAAGCTCATATATAGAATCCTTTAAGCCAAGCGATTTGCATTTCTTCTCAGTAAATAATTCCAGATTTGCAGAATAGGCATATTGGATGGGTATTCTGATACGATTCTTGATTATACCTGCTGAAAACCCTGCAGTTCCCATATTAAATCCTTCAGAATCAATGCTTAACCATTTGGTATGGAATTTGTCCAATATCCTGATTCGTTCTTTATCATCAAAGTTAGTAAGAAATTCTTCCCAGGAGATGATGGGCTTTGAACCCTTCCCCTTTTTTTCAGGTGCTTGGGCTGATATTTTAACATTTTTATCGATCATATCAATTGAAATATTTATTACACTTCTTTCTATCTCTTTTGTTTTGCTTAGGATTGTCGGATTTAAAATTAGCAAGTTATCCTTTTTCTTGGTCTCAAGAGACAATAGAATTATCGAAAATGCCAGATGAGGAGCGGAGTGTATTGAAGAAACCATTTCAAGGAGATTCGTATTTATATCATCGCCGAGGATTACAGCTAAGATATTCCCTCTTTCAATGTTTCTTTTCAAAACTGCTAAAAATCTGTCATCTGATTTTCTATTTATATCAATTCTCTTTTCTTTTATATTATCAATTTGAGCAATAAACTCATCGATGTCAATTTGAGCAAGTGTTTTTATATAGTCGATAACTTGTGCTAAAACTTTTCTGGAAGATTCTGGATTTCTAAATAGCTTTGTTTCGACAACAACTATATCTGCATGTTCAGTAATAATCAATAAATCAATATATCCACTGCAAATTCCATATTCTCTTGCAACGAGAAAGAAATTTTCACTGCTAAGCTCAAGATCGGGGATGTCCAAGATGAGGTTTGGATTGTTGAATAATAATTTTTGCAATTCGCCTTCATTGTTATATTCATAGTTTTCAAGCTCGACAACCTTGTTGTTTTCCAGGCAGTACAAAGTTTTCCTCCTTCAGCGTGATGCAAAAACCTAGCATTTCTTTAATTTTTATTTCTGGCCGGCAAACGTTGACCCAACTTGTGCTTTACCATAGCCGATTCAGGTTGAAGCAGGTGTTAGGTTTTCAAATACTATACTTTATGATAAAAATCAAATATATCTGACATTATCTCTTTAATCCTTTTTATTGCCTTATTTTGCTTAATTACTCTTGTTGCTTGTTTCCTTGAATATGTAAAAGTAATTGCAAATATAAAATCAATAATTACAGAAAGAACTAATATTTCTTTAATTACTAATATAATTTTTTCAAATTCTTTTCCATCAGAGTATGACACATTGCTAGGATCTATACCTATAACTTTCAATATATCGGAAACAGTTATTTTATATGATTGAATTAGTAATATTATGGAAAGCATTCCAATTACGTATAAAATGACTTCAAATATTAATATTATTACTCTAAATATCATAACTCTTTGTGGCTTTACCTTAAGTTTTTCAATAGCAATATCTGTTTTTTCAAATTCATCATATTTCTTCTCTATAAATACCTTCTCGTTTTCTCTTCCTTGAGTGCTTTCAGGCTTTATCTCAATCATTAAAACTTTTTTGCAATCATCGCAAATTACAGCATTACTTTCAGTTTCTTTTCCGCATTTTGTACATTTCATTATACCCTCCTCACTTAACATTATATAAACCTAACATACAGTTAACCTGCAAATCCGTCCGCGAAGCGGTTAGCGCGGGTTTTGCGAACAGCAAAAGCCGTGACAAAGGATTTGTCAGGGTGAACTGATTGTTCGATGTCCTCCATAATTAAGCATTATCAAATTGGTACTTTATCGCGTATAAGATGTTAAGTATCTTATGTTTTTCAAAGGCACCAATCAGAAAACCTTCGCAAAATCTGTCATGACGTATGATCCCGGTCATCAGTTTGCAGAGTTTTATCAAGTCAAGAGAACTGTAGTCCTCAGTAGTATTATACAAGTCCTCTCCTTCTTTCCAGTCAGGCCAATTGAAGGGAATGACTAATTTCAGGCTATAGGCTATAGCTCGAAAAGATTCTACAATTTCTTCTTCCTCATAAAGCGGGAAGGAAAGTGTATGTTCTCCTATGCTGCTTTCCCTGATGCGTGAAAAATATTTAGCCGTTTCAAGAGCGGGAATCAGTTCCAGTAATGGAGAGAAGTCTTCTTTTTTCATTGAAAGAATATTCTCGATGTATTCATGCTCTATCACATCAGAATCATAGACAGGTGTCATGGATAAGTTGCCATAATCGTCACGTATTATTTTATAAGTTTCAAACACGGATTTATCCAGGAGGCGGAGATGTTCTAGTAAATCAATCAATTCTTTCCTCATGGATGGCTGTAGCAACAACAAAAAGAAGGTGTGAGAATTTTTAAATATATACGCTTTTGAAGATGGAGCTATCGACATCGCTTCCTGTGAAATTCTGCTGATGAAAGCTTTTCTTTTCACTCTGGGGAAATGCTGGTAGATAAGAACAGATTTATCGTTGTCCCATATTTCTTTTATTTCATCCCAGAATATATATTTTACCGATTTTGTGTGAGATTTAGTTACTGATCTGCATTCTATTCCGTTGTCCGGATCAAAAAATACCAGCCTGCTTTCAGCTGTTGCCAATTTAATCTTCGAGAACCATTCCTGTCTTGATTTTATTTTCTGCGGAACCATGTCATTGGAGTAGGTCATTCTAGTACTGAAATAACTGGAATTTTCAATGGTGGATACGTTCCGATTCCCATTCATAATAGAATTAAGCAGAATGGATTGCAACGACGGATCAATATTTTTGTATTTCCCCTCATATAAATATTTCAGTTTGTTTCCGTCAGGATTGTCCTGCTCGTTTTCAGTCAGCATCCAGACAAAATGTATGGGCAATATTCCGGAATTCTCCAGAGCTTTTAATAATAGGTATTTTCTGAAGTCATTGATATCTCCAAAATATTGATTTTTCATCTTCCTCCCCTTAAAAGGACTCTGAAAGAAAATCATCCGGAAGGATATAAGATCCATTTTTGCGCGCAAAGCGCGTCCGTCGAACATTTGCTTAACCTTTAAAGCCTGACCCGAGCTACTGCGAGGGATTGGCGTGGTTTTTGCTCTTCTTTTCTTGCACAAACCACGCCAAAGGATTTACAAGGTTGAAGAATTTGTTAGATTTCTCTGATTCTCGAGTTTACTTCTCAATAATATTATTTAATACTTTTCTTCTATGATTTCCGTCAACAGCTCCCAGCTCCAACAAAAGCAAACCCAGCCCTCCGCAGCTTGATTGCATAAAGATCTGGATCAATGAATCGATACCGCTCCTGGCGAGTCAGCAGGATGAATACGAGCTCAAGAAGTTTGCGGGCAAGCGCAACAATGGCGACAGATTTTGCCTTGCCACGCTTGAGCATCGCTTCAAATCGATCCTTTAATGGATTTGGCGCTTTGCTCTGAACCATACACCATGCTGATTGGATTAAGAGCCATCGTACTTGCGGGTTGCCGCGTTTGGTGATTGATCCCGATCTTTCAATGTTTCCTGAGGCATAGAGGCGGGGAGAAAATCCAATATAATTCACTAACTGTGAAGGGTTTTCAAACCGCCGCATATCGCCTGCATAGGCAAGAACCGCCATGGTTGTTTTGATCCCAAAACCGGGTATCGAAAGGAGGATTTCTGCATCTTTTCCACAAGCAACAACCGTATCGTTGATTTGCTTATCCAGATCTGCAAGGATGGTTTCATATTCAACGATCATATGATGGAGATTCATCGCTTCGACAAGATTAAATCCCTCAAGCTCGGCAATGATGAGTTTTTCTCGGGATTCAGAAATGCCAAGCTGACGTTTTGTATGATCAGGAAAACCTGCCCTTAAAAATACCGCATGGAGTCGGTTTATCAACCGTACCCGATCTTGCCTGAATCGAGTTTCATGCGCAACCAGAGCTCTTCGCTCCATTTCCTGATCCGTTGGTATTGGAACGACCGGCAGCTCTTCCGGCGAATATTTTTGTACCAGCCGAGCAAGCTTCAGTGCATCTTCTTTGTCAGTCTTTTTCAGGGAAGCGTGAATAATAGCAAGATTAGCGGCATTCAAGACAACGACCCGTACCCCTGGTTTGCTTTGCATTTCTTTCGCAATTTTGAATGAAGCAGTCCCCGCTTCAAGCGCTACAATATCTCCGGGACTGAGCTTGTCCATGAGACATTTCCGACCGCGCAGGTCAAGTTTCCCGTTCCATCGGGTAACCGTTTGTGTTTCTGCCGTCATTGCTACTGCTTCGTAGGTTCGTTTGGATAGATCGATTCCTACGAATCTCTTTCCTGTGCTTTCCATGTTTCCGCACCTCCGATAATAAAAGTCGGAGCCGGAAGTCTTTGTTGGTACATCGTGGTATTACATTCTTCTATTCGCAGTGAACGCACCGCAGCATGTTCCTGCACCCTGATCTTCGACGGCCAGCGTGGGACACAATCTTTTAACCGAGGTCAAGTGCCTCACAAAAAAGTATCTGCCTGCCGCCGGCTCCCGAGTTCCGTCAAACCCGAGCATACCATAGCCGATGCATACAGGAAATCATATCATCTATTAATTTTCTTAACCATTCTCATTTTCATATAGTCTTTTTAAATATCTAAAAGAGCGTATATATTGTTAGCCTTCATTCTGTAGTATTCTTCATCCATTCCTTTTAATATTTCTATACAATTCACAAAATATTCATTCTTTCTCAATACCTCCTGTACTGGTTTCTTTAGAGAGTATGATTCTTCTTCCGATCGTGTTGCGACAATAAGTAAATCATATCCAACATATTTATTAATCATTTCATTAACTTCATCTAGATACTTTTTATCTACTATTTTAACCTTCTCTAAATTTTCTTTTTCTTCCATGCTTTGTGAAAGAATATATCCGATTTTTTCTTTTATATAAAACTGTTTTTGCCTTTCTTGAATTCCAACAAGTGGTTTAAAATATTGATTTATTGTTTTACTTTTTCCAGAATGATGCTCTCCAAATATAATTACAGCCCTTTTCATAATTCCTCCTTCATAAATTGAAATATGCTAGCTTCTGCAAGAGCAAAATAATATGCTGTATAGCATTTGTTATTAAAATATTTTTTACGCGAAGCGTCAATCTAACGACCGCTTAACCTGTGAGCCGTACATGGCGCAGTTTGTGCTGAGCGAAGCAAACGCACAAACTGTGACATAGGCGAATCAGGTTGAAGCGATTGTTCTGCGATCAGTTTCTTCTACCCAATACTTCTTGCCATCTGCTGTTCTATTTAATAAATAATTATCATACAGTTCCCGCCTGAGCAATGCATAATCTCCAAAACTATGGTAGTTCATGATTATTGCATTTACTTCAGCTTCGGTGTAATCATGGCCTTTTTCAAATTTGCTCTGGATGTAGTGTAATACTTCCAGCTTTTCTTCTTTCTTTTTCGGCCATCTGATAATAATCCCATTCTGATCGATTATTTTCTTTTGCAGTAAATCCATGGCAAATCCTAAAGCTAATACGCAAAGCTCTTTATTCTCTTCTTGTGCTTAACTCTTGTGCTTAAAATAAGAAAACGCCTTAAGCCAGCAGTTATCCTTGTTCCCTTTGCAAAGCCTTATCAATTGCTGAATTTAAGCCTTAGGCAGTTTCCGGCCTAAATCCTGATCAGCAAACAAGCTGAAACCCATCATAAGAATCGCTCAGATTAGGGCTTTTACAAAGATCATAAAAACCTAATATTTATAAAAGCCTAAAGCGATTGCTATGATTTGGCACAAGCCAACAAAGCCTAAAGATAGAAAAAGTCAAATAAATACAATTGCTCTATTTAAATACTAATCTATTTGCTATTCTCGACAAAGCAAGAAACTTATTTTGCTTATTGGAAACATGCGGACTTTGCTTATATTCGAATAAACTTTGCTTTTACAAGCGAATATATATCCGCAGAACATACGCTTGACCTGTAATCCGAGCCTGGCGTGGTTCGTGCGTCAATGACTTAAGCACGAACCATGACAGGCCGGATTATAAGGTCGAAGCGATTGTTAGATTTTTCAGTTTATATTGGAGCTCCCAATAAAAAACCTACTGTTAGTCCTTTACTTCTAAACCAATCTTTTACTGTACTTTTATTGCCTGCAATTATAGTATCTATATCTGAGCCTTTGGGAGATCTCCATATTTGCCATCCAAATAATCTATCTAGTATTGAGCTTATTTTGTTATAATCTTCATCGCTTAATTCTCTATAAAATATTTTTGCCTTATCATCTGTATCAAGAATATCTAGTTTTGCGCAAATTGCATCTTTCAATAATTCCGACCAAGCCATGATCGATTTTGAAGAAAATATTCTATTCAGCTTGATTTGATTTTCATCATTCGGGGCAGCACTTGAAATCCAAGAACTTAATGATTTGTCATATATCATTGACATTAGCTTAATAACATTTTTCGTTTCATAGTCTCTTTTATAATTTTCTGACAATAAATCATCATTTAATGGATCGGTACACAAAAAACATTCAAATATTGATTTAGATAGCATATCAATTGTAATTGGTTGCTCATTTGAACTTCTATTACTTGTAGATATTAGCTGTTTCCATTGATTAGTGTCATCTTCAAGAATTGAATTGTATAAATAACTTCTAAATCTTGTATTAACATCCTTCTTAGAAATAGTTGCTTCTTTTGTTTGCAAATAATCAAGAAATCCTGTTTCAGTTTTTATATTTTCATTTTCCATATTTTTGTAGTCTTCAAAATCCTTCCCAAATTGCGTACCAAGTTTTAGTACCATAATGGAAGAGAAAAATCGTGTTTGAGCAAATTTGTCATGTGCAGAAATATTTGCTTGGTTTAACTTATTGACATCTGGATTAATATAAATCTTACACTCGAAGTTTTTCCTATGGTTCCATAACAAAGCTGCCGCTTTATGCTGCCCGTCAAAAAGTAGTATTTTATCTTCGAATATTCTGCCAATTGAAGGCTGTAATACAGGATAGTACTGAAAGTGACGATACATTTCGAAAACTTTATCAAATATTAGGTATCTTGGTTGTAGACCAAGCTTGTGTTCTTCATCATCATCGCTGTCTAGTAGATTTACAGGAAGAATTGCATAGAAATAATTCCATCCTGTTAAAGGGCAAAGCTGCAAATCATATGATTGAACAAAATTATAGCTTTCTATCCTTATTTTACTATCATTAATTGAGTAAGTAATCTTTTGTCCGTAGTCTTTAATATCGCTTTTCTCTTTTAAGTACTTTAGAAGATCTTTAAGAGTCAGTCGATCACCAATTTTAAAAAAATCACCTAACTGTAATTTCATTCTATAATCAGCTAATGGTAATGTACCTTTAGCTTTATTATGGTATTCACACATGGGTGCAATATTATCAAGCTCAGTCTCACCATCTCGTGAATAAGCATGTATATGATCAAAATGAACTTTATCCGTAGAAGCAATCGGATGTCCATTTGCAAAACATATTCTGCCATGTCTACGTAAAATTATCTCTTTTTCTTCATCATTCAATTGACGCTTCATCATTATGGCCATATGAATCTCCTTCCATTGTTAATAAATCTAACACCCGCTTGACCTGTAATCCGAGCCTGGCGTGGTTCGTGCGTCAATGACTTAAGCACGAACCATGATAGACCTGATTATCAGGTCTAAGCGATTGTTATATTGCTTCCATTACTAGATCTTATTTTTTATAAGCAAAACAGTGCTCGCAAATATTTCGTCTTTTTTCTGATTCCTTACCGCAACTGGGGCATATTTCCATTGCATCATTACTAGCTTTTTGTTTATTATTAATTTTATTTTTTATTTTCTCTTCTTCATTTTCTTTTTTTCGATTATTATACTGTACAGCTGCATCAACAATAATTTTACTCAAGTACTTTGAATCAGTTTGCTCTAGTAAATATTGATATACATCATTATATCTTTCACTTTTAACCTTTTTTATTGCGGTCTCATATTGTTCCTTAAGGAACATTTCTTCGAATAGTTGTGGTTTCCTTTTAACGCCTATTTGCATATCATAAGCTTCCCTTTTTAGATCATCAACCAATACAGAATATGCATTATTAACAATTTTAAATTGCTCTGCAAAAAATTGATTACCGTTATTACTATCTGGATGTAGTTTTACAGCTATCTCTTTATATGATTTTTTTATTTCATCAGCAGATGCATCATACTTAACATTAAGGATTTCATAGTAATTCATTTTACTACTCCAATAAACTAATTGTAACAATATTATCTACTAGTCAATATAACATTCGCTTAACCTGCGAGGCGTACATGGCGCAATTCTTGCCGAGCGAAGCGACAGCAAGAATTGTGACATAGCTGAGTCAGGTTGAAGCGGTTGTTGTACAGAAGCCCGCGATGACTACATCGCCTGAGCCAAGGATGGCGAAGGCGATTCTCTATTTCCTTCCTTTTCTTCTATTACACTCTTTACACAGCATTTGCAGATTATCCAATTCGGTTTTTCCGCCTTCGATCCATGGAGTGATATGATCGCCTTCCATTTGTTCGATCTGGAAGTGTTTACTGCAAAGTGGACAAATACCGGCTTGCTTTTCGTATGCAGTTCTTTTTTGACTCTCTGTGAAAGCCCTTATGCTCAAATATTTGATATCGCGTGAAAGAACATAGCTATATATACCTTTTTTATTTGATACATCATCATCCATCATAAGTTTCTGTATCTCTTTCTCTAATTCAACCGTATTATAAACAACGTCCTTATAATTATCATACAACGGCCCCCACTCAATACCTTTCATCTCTTTTCTATAATTAGGAAATGTCAACCGAACCCAGTCGATGATATTTTTAAAATATGTCCACAGCTCGTTTGAGTTTGGATCATGTTGATGAATTGACATGTATTGTTCAATTTCTCCTTTACCAGCCCACTTTATTGCAGTTTCAAGTATTTCTTGCCTGATTGGAGATCCAGATACATAATCTTTTGATAATAATGAAGCAGCACAATTACTCTTACTAAATTTTAGTTTTGCATCAGAGAGCCATGTTCCCGTATAAACGGCATTCCGCAGCTCTTGTTCAGATAATTGCATTCCTGCAATATTTATTATTTTAAACCAATCAAGTTTCTCTTTGTCATTTCCTTCACAAAAATATATCATTAACTTATAATCAAGTATTTCACTTTTTTCAGTATTTGTCAGATTGTGAAATGCACGATTATTTACAGAAAACATTCCAGACACGTATTGGCAAAAGCTAATGGTCCGCTGTTGTCCATCTAGAACTTCATATGTGCCATCTTCATTTTTAACCCAGTACATCACGTTTAATGGAAATTTTCTTTTTATTGTATCGATTACAGCATTTCTTTTTACTTCGTCATATACAAATTCTCGTTGATACTTAGGCCTTATATTCAATAATCCATTATATCCAATAACACCTTCTTCGGCGTTATCAATAAATCTTTCAGAAACTGCCTTGATAGTTATTTCATGCAATTCAATCTTCATTGATCTACTCCTTTGGGAATTATTACAAGGCGCGCATATGTAGGCTTACCATTTATTGCACTATCCTTGTCCTTAATTATACCGTAGTTTTTCAAACGCATGTTTTCTTTCCGAATATCATTGCAGTCCAATATTTGAAATTGATCAGGATTATATTTATCAATAAATGTAATCGGAACACCCATCGGTTTAAAATAATCACATGGTATCTCTGTAACAGCATTTATATTTATAGCATTATAGAAATCATATTCGGGATAATAGTCAGGTGAATAATTCTTATAAAGTGTGATTGTTTCATGCCTCTTTGGAATATCTAGGTTAGTAAACCATCTTACGCCTTTTACACGGATGTATTTCTTACCATTTTCATCAATTCGAAATCCAGCAGCTTCTAGTGGATAACTATCTGGAACCCTAAACTCTCTATCGCCACTATGAATGCTTTGACCCAGCCATACAAGATTTTCTTGAAATAGTTTAAAAACCTCTTTATACGTTATAGCATTAACATTTCCAATAATAATAAAGTGTTTTTCATATTCTATTAGCTGGGCAATATACTCTCTAAAAAGAGAAAAGGGTGGATTAGTTACAACGATGTCTGATTCTTGTAATATCTTTATACATTCTTCTGAACGAAAATCACCATCTCCACTAAGAAGAGTCAATGCGTTTTTTTTATTTTTTAGCAACAATTCTACGTCAGTCAAATCAATAGCACCATCTTCGTTATAATCACTTACCTCGGTTATTTCTATCTTATATGGCAGTCGATCATTTTTAGTTTTTCCTTTTAATGGTTTTATATCAAATAATGACAATTGCTCACCTTCAATAGGAGAACCAGAATAGCATGTTGCAACTAGTTTCTTTAATCCTAAATAATTAAAATTCATTGAGAAAAACTTGAAAAAATTACTCTCAAACGGATCATCACAATTACAAAATACAGTTTTTCCTTGAAAATGGTCTTTGTAATGACGCATTTCTATCTCAATATCAATCAACTGTGTATAGAATTCATCAGCTTTATTTTTCTTAGCCTTACTCAGCAGCTCATTTGCCATCATATTCCTCCATAGGGATTATATCATAAAAGGCCCGCGCCACGGATGGCGCGAGCGTATAATAAGGTGCGGGATGGTGCGCCGTTAGGCGCATCTGTACAACATTTGCTTAACTTGCGAGGCGTATATGGCGCGATTCTTGCCAAGCGAAGCGACAGCAAGAATCGTGACATAGCCGAGTCAGGTTGAAGCAGTTGTTAGGTGAATTCTTTTTGAATTTTTCCTAGTATTCCTTTAACTACAATATCGAGTTGCGAACCATCGGAATAGTCTGCAGGAGCAACATACTGAGCCCTGTCCTCTGCAATTAGTTTATATATTCTATTCTGAGAACTTGGATTATTCCATTTAGTCGGATCAAACACTGCGATGGAATAGCCGCCCTGCGATCTTGTCATTTTCATTGCTGGTATATCAGTGTCTCCATCTCCTAAGTATATTAGCTTTTCAAATGGGTATGGCCTCTTATTCATTTTAACCCAAGTATTTATCTTTTCATTATCATAATAGTTAAAAATGCCTTTGTTTATTCTAAATAAGAACTGTGTTTTAGTTGTATAATTAATTGAGACAGATATTCCTTCCGCCTGCATCCTAGGGCCATATAAATATTTAGATGCAAAAATAAATTTGAAATGATCTGCGATTTTTGATGCTTCGATCATTTCAGAAATACCAGATGATATGATAAAATGGTCTATGGCCATATCTTTGCTTTCAGCAAATTCATTTATTCTTGAAAACCATGTTATTACGCCATTGAAGAATTGTATGCTTTCTGCATATTTTTTAAAACGTTCTTTCGTTAATTCCACGCCTTTATCTTTAGCCTTTTTTAGGAGAAGTTGCATATAAACAAGAACTTCATCTGCATCATTCTCTCGTGTATAGTCCTTTACCTCTTTCCAAAAATCAGTTGGATCTATTTCCAACTCTGGTAATAATCCATATTCAGGAAGATTCCCTTTTGCTAATGTTCCGTCAAAATCATATGCAATAGCTATTCGATTCATTTCTTTTCTCCTTCTGCGCGAAGCGTCCACCTAACATTTGCTTAACCTGCGAGGCGTAATGGCGCGATTCTTGCTAAGGAGCGAAGCGACGACAAGCAAGAATCGTGACATAGCCGAGTCAGGTTGAAGCAGTTGTTAGGCGAAAATCTCAGATCACAGTCTTTACTATTTCATTGACTGTATTATAGCAAATATCTGCCTTTGATTTATCTAAAGCACTCCCTTCTTTTATTTCTTTTCCAGGATGAACATAATTACGTAAATATCTAGAAACATTTGCAAGATGTGTCATAGGTGCTTTAAAAACCTTCTTTTGCTCGAAATATGCCAAAAGATCACCCAGATCACAATCATCCAGTTTTTTACTGATACTTTTATTATTTATGGTATATTCTACATTTGATATTCTATTCTCAGAGCAATAATATGATAATATGGCTTCAATTATTGAACCAGATAATACTATTATAGACTTCCAATTTTTAAAAAGATAATTCACGACTAATTCATCATAATCTCTTAGGATTATTTCTCGGTATTCCCCTTTTATTTTTTTAAGCTTCTTTTTTGTTTCGAAATAGGAAATATCTTTGAGTGTTTCAACATTAATGGCTTCAATACAATCAATCCAAATTTTGTTGATTTTTTGCTCACTAGCTTCTTCAAGAGCAGCTGAAATGAATGGATTGATTTCATAAATGAGTACAAGTTTATCTTCACGATCACCGGTTTTAATAATATAGTTTTTACTAATCCATTGATTCTTCAGAGATTCAGCTTTCGTCTCATCAGTTTTCATCATAACTCTAAATTTCCAATTAGGGATGGCTAGTCGTCCGTTGCAGTTATCCGAATCAGTTTTGAACGCTTCAATAAAGCATTGGAGCTTTGTCCTCACAAAATCATTCTCGTTTTTAGCTTTTTCTGCGGCTTCTTTGTATGTTTTTTCCTTTATTTCTCTTTCTTCAATAATCTTTTTTAAAGCGTTATAGTTGTTTACTATAATTTCATCTTCATTATCAAGGAAATATGCTTTTGCTATGAGATCGAATGCCTCATTATATCTCTTCTTTTTTTTCTTTAAATTTGATAGATTATTTAAGACAGCAGTATTTTCAGAATCATAGTCAATAATATTCGTGTAAACCAATTCTGCTTGGTCATACTTCGACATTTCATTCAGTGAATATGCAACTTCAAATGAATTATCAATTACTGATCTACAATCCTCATTTTGAAAAATATCAGCAATTACGGAGTATTTCTTTTCTTTAAATAAGTCGCTTATTTGATCTTCAAGAAAAGACGTTTTATCAGGAAAATCAAGTTTGTTGGCATTCTCTATGATTTCTTCAGCCGATTTCATTTTTTTCTCCATTGCCCGGAGGGTCCGCCTAACATTTGCTTAACCTGCGAGCCGTACATGGCGCAAAACTTGCCGAGCGAAGCGATCAGCAAGTTTTGTGACATAGGCGAGTCAGGTTGAAGCAGGTGTTCTACGTATTTTTCATATTAGCTTTTTTATCTAATTAATTTTGTTTTTGATATGTATGGATAAATTTGGAAATTAGTTCCATTTATTATAACGATAACAAGTCATAAATTTTTCACAAAATATTTGTAATTCAGAAATATTGAAAATAATAGATGTTCCATCTTCATCATTAAATTCAAAATCCAAATTCTCATATATTTTCACTCTTCCATGACTAATAGAATTCCTAAGTTTTCTGATAAAAAACTCAAGACTAACTTGATCTTCATTAGTAATTGTGTCAGTACCAAATGTAAATTTATCTTTTTTTGATAAAGAAGAAGGAAATGATTGAAATTTAAAATTTCCCCATTCTTCTTTATTAATACAGCTTATCATAATATTTGGAATTTGTTTATTAAAAATTTCCTTAGGATATGCTATTAATCCATATAGATGTGTAAGGATTACTCCTTGGTTTAATATTGAGTAGTTTTCGTCTTTATCCCATCCAATTTCTTTTTGCCAATCTATGAAAAAATGCAAAAGAGTTTTATTTGGATTATATTTAATATTATTTGCTAGAGTTCTTAATAAATTAATACTTAAATTAGTTTGAATTGTAATAGTTTTTTCGTCAACTTGATTCATATTTTACTCCTAAAAAATAAACAATATAATAATTGCAAATTACAATATTATTGCGCGAAGCGTCCGTAGAACGCTCAGCATCAGCGGCGGCGCGCAGCGCCGTCCGCTGCATGCTGTTGTTAGCCGACAAGTTCGATTTACCGTTGCTCCGTCGCGGCTCTCAATGCGGCGATGTCGATTTTCTTCATCCCAAATAGCGCAATGTTCATCCGCTCTGCTTTCTCCCGATCGGATCCCTGGTCGACTTCCCAAACCCACGACGGAACAATCTGCCACGACACCCCAAAACGGTCCTTAACCCAGCCACAGAGATGCTCTTCCCCTCCCTCGGAAAGAACGGCCCATAAGCGATCGATCTGCTCCTGTGTCTCGCACGAGACATACAGCGACATACTCTCGTGGAATTTACCGAAGTATGCCCCACCGTTGAAGGCCACAATCTCCTCTCCATTGAGAGTAAAGCGAATCGTCTTCACGTCACCGGCCAAACCGGGCATGATCTCTTCAGACATCGCTGGTACTTGCCGGAGCGCGGCGATCTCACGCTCGCCGAAGTAGCTTCGACCGAGAATCTTGGAGTTCCCAAAAGCAGCATCGAAGAGCTCGATGTAGGTCGCAACGGCCTCTTCGAGCTCCTTGTCAAATCCAAGACAGATGGTAATCGGCTTCATAGGTCGTCCTCACGAATTTAGTTTGTGGGGAGCGGAGTGGTGTTCGTGTACGATCTGCCACCGGCCGTTGTGCTTCGTCAGACCTAACGTCAGACGACACACGGGCGCCGGAGAGCCTCCAATGCGCAAGAGGCCAGTGGCAAAGGCTACCTCGCCGCTGGCGGTGATGCGCAGGTCTTCGATGGCGAACACCTCCGGGCTCGGTGCACCGTAACGGAAGAATAGATCCCACGTCTTGCGGTACTCGTCGATGCCCACCGATTGCAGTGGCTCCGGGACATCGAACATCAGCACGTCTTCCGAGTGACGGGCGAGAATGCCATCCATGTCGCCTGTCTGAATTGCGTGTTCCCAAGAGCGGACAAGGCTCTGAATTTCCTCTTCGTGAGATGTCATTTCCATAAGTCTCACATTCATTCCAATGGCTGTTCGGCTAACATTTGCTTAAGCAGTGAGCCGTCATTGGCGCGAGTTCTTGCGTAAGCAAGAACCGTGACAATAGGCGAATCTGCTTAAAGCAATTGTTAGAAGTCGTCTTCTACAAAATAATCATTATCAATTCTTTTTAACTCATAAATTTTATATGTTGAAACACCTAGATTATATTCAATCATTAAATCTGTAAGCATTTCCCCGTCAATTAATACTATTTTACTATCTAAATTTTTAACAAAATCTAAAGCGTCATTTGTAAACCATGAAGTTGTTATAAAAATACCCTTTTTAGCCTTTTGACCTAATAGGGCTCCAGCGAATTTTTGTATTTCTGGTCTTCCAATTACATTTTCCCATCTTTTTGCTTGTATATATATTACATCTAATCCAAGCTTGTCTTCTTTTATGATTCCAGCTATTCCACCATCTCCTGATTTTCCTAGAACTTGACCAGCTTCTTTTAATGTACCGCCGTACCCCATTTTGACCAATAACTCAACTACAAGTTTTTCAAAAAAATTTGAAGAGCATTCTTTGATTTTATTTATTATATCTTCAGAAACAGAATTCTTTAATTTTTGGAAACCAAATTCAATGGATTCCTCTGGGGTAATATTACTTTCTGTTTCTTCAGAAATAACATTTTTATTTTTATTTTTTTCAGACTTCTTGTTTTGAAATGCAACAAATTCTTCATACCGAGCTAAGTATTTGGTATTTATTTCGGGTGGATTTTCTTTTAAAAGGTCTATTCCTCTTTTTGTTATTCTAAATGTAGCTCGTTTTGGATCTTCAAGTAATCCAGCATTTTTTAAGTAAGTCTTAGCCCAACCAACTCTATTAAAAATTATAGTTAGCGTTCCACTCGGTAACATTTGTTTCTTTTCTTCTTCCGTTAAATTGAATAACGAAGCAATATATGCTACTGCTTCTGGAAGAGTATGTACTTTTTCATCAGAAGCAAATTTTAATAATGGTAACATACAAGATTGATAATCAGGTATCATAGGTTTTCCTTTTCTATCGCCCAGAGGGTCCTTCTAACATTGGCTTAACCTTTAAATCCGTGCCCGAAGGGCTTGGCGTGGTTTGTGCATTGGATTTTTGCACAAACCATGCCAAAGGATTTATAAGGTTGAAGCATTTGTTAGAATGTTTTTACTAAAATATTTAAATTATCTTTTTTTATACTGATGTAATCTAATTTGTCTTCACATAATTCATAAGTCGAAGGTATTATCCTATAACCATTTTTATCCTTTACGATTTTTATTGTTTTTATAAACCTTTTTGATTTTGTATTTTTATTATCATGCGTGCTAGCTCCTGCAGAAATTTGAACTATATCTCTTTTTCTAAACTCATTTTCTAAAGATACAACGATAGGCTTTCCATATTTTATAATCTTTTGAATAGTATTTTTATCAAATTTTTCGCATAGATAGTTATACAAATCTAACTTTTTATCTTCAAGTGATGTCATAGCATCCAAGTTGTTATTTAATACTAATTCAACGAACTCATTTGGTAATTTAATCTTATTATTATTTTTTATATCTTTAAATATATTTTTAACTAGTTTTACAAATTTTACATCCTCAGCGTATGCAGCAATAAAATATAATATTAATGATGATGGTTTACTGATATTTTGATTTTCTTTATCATTTAATTGGAAGAACCTTTTTTTATAACCCATTTTATTTCTCAATATATCAAAATAGAATCTTCTTTTTGAACGATAATCAATTGAGTCAATATTTAACAAGTTAGATTCATTTTGTCGATGCTTATGACCACATAAAATTAAGTCAAAATCTGATAGTAAAAGATTCTTAAACAGATTCCTTTGAGTCGATTGTTTTATACTCAGACTTTTTATATTAGTAATATTGCTTGGATCAAATAGAAAATGATGCATAACAAGAATTTTTATTACTTTTTTATATTCATATTTAGATATTTTTATTGATTCATTATTACTTTTGAATTCATAAAAGCCGTTTTTTGTTGTAAATGACGATAACATAATTGATATTTGTTCATTCAACAACTTCTCTCTTTGTCTTTTACTAGTCCCACGACCGCGATCTTTATCACTTCCACTTAAATAAGATGTATCAAGAATTACATATAACAACGGAATTGTATTTATAACTGTATAATAAAATGTAATACCATTCTCTTCACTTGGTATTATTGCAGATATTTCATTAAAAGTTGAATTAAATGGTGCTATTGATTCTTTCCACCATTCTTTCAAATCTGATGTAAAATCTTTTGCAAGATCTTGATTTCCAGGTACTATGATTGTTTTTTTTGCATTTAAATTTAATCCAATATTTCCATCAGTTTTTAATACATAATCACTAAACAAAAAGTCTCTAGCGTTTTCAAGAGCATCATCATAATTATCATCATAAGTAATATCTCCGGTAATTATATTCATATCAAATTCATTATTTTCATCGATAAACTTTTTTAATGATTTTGCTAATTGTATTTGAGTACTTTTAGTGCTTTTTTTTAACGTTCGACTTGCAACGATATGAGTATCTGAAATGTGTAATAGATTTACTTCTTCCATATATTATTCCTTATTTATTCTTGGTAATTTGATACCATATGATACTTGATACAATGTTAACAATAATTCCTAGTATTAAAGTTATGAACATGCCTTTATCTATTTGTAATGTGATTGAAAAACTAAATATATTTGAGATAAAAAGTATAAATTCGAATAATATCGGTATTAAAATAGTAAATCGTATAAGTATTCTCTTATAAGCACTTCGTGAATTATAATAATTATTAAAATAATTAACAAAAATTGGTAACGTTATAAGATATATACTTAATAGCAAAATAATTTGCTCTATATATATAATACTTATAATTACTGGAATTACACAATACAATATTACGACAACAAAAAAAGTCCATCCCCTAATTTTTTTTTCCACATTTTTGCCATTATGAATGATAATATTATTATTATTAAAATAATTAAAAGTATGTTCACATATGACATTAAATAACTCCTATTGTAAACATTTAATTTTTTAATCATTCTAACATTTGCTTAACCTGCGAGGCGTTAACTGGCGCGGTTTGTGCAAAGCGAGCATAGCGAGCCGCACAAACCGTGACATAGCCGAGTCAGGTTGAAGCCGTTGTTAGACATTTCTTTTTTTGCTTTCTTTTTTCCCAGCAATATCAAATATTTCGTTTAAGCTCTCATGATTATTAATCTGTTTCCACGACCAAAACATAATGTCTTTTATATTATATTCAGGGATACTAAGCCAAACCCCTTCTCTAGATACTATGCCAAGTCCTGAACTTTTCAATCTTAATGCATAAGATTTTGCTTGTCCAAAATCCTCTTCTAATTGTTTGTGTGAATTTATGGAATACTTAGCTTCCCAAACCCAATAACATGATTCATTATTTCTTTCTATATGAGGCAATATTACATAATCAGGATATACTTTATCTCCACGACCCATACGTAATTTGAGTTGTCGAATCCAGTCATCTTTTGTATATCCAATTTTTAATAACAGTGGCTCAAGCAACTTATTTTCAATGTCCTTTTCATTTTCTAATATATCAATAAAAATTTCGTAATTATCAAGCTGTGGCAAAATACTAATATCTTGTCCTTTGTTTTTAAGTAATTCAAGCAAACGATCGTAATATTTTTTTGGTATGCTTCGACCGTTTATTCCCTGCATATTAGCCTTAACTAAGGATAGTTCATTTAATACAGAATCAGCTTTGATTTCTTCAACACCTATGTGTTTTACGAATATTGGTCTTCCAATGGTGATATTTTTATAAAAGTGAAAGAAGGGATCAATTGACCCTGGTGTTACGGCACGCCAAATAGAATGAATATAACTCCTCGGAGATAAACAATACATGATAATAATGTCACCGGTTTGAGTTTCCGGATCGCCATTCCAATTTGCTATAGTATCTGATAATGCATTATCTAGATATGAGAAGTCAGCACTTGAGTCAACCGTACTGTCCTTCTTTCCAGCGCCAACGAAATATGCTTTTCTTGCCTTTGGGAGTTCTTCTGATATTGAATACCTTTTAATGATATTTATAGCGAAACCATAGAGAAATGTTGGTAAATCAAACTCATCAAAATGGTGCTTAAAGCGAAATTGGTATAAAGATTTGCATAGTTCAAAATAGTGAAAATATCGCCCAACTTTGTCATTTTTTTTTGGTACAGAAGGGAGAAAAATTCCAAAAGTGTTAAATATTTCAATAATATCTTGATATAGTCTCTCAAAATAGTATGGGATAAAAAAATTTGGCGATATTGCATATAAAACTTCTGATAAGAATGGGACATCATCTGATGTAAAACCTTCCTCAATAAGATTTCCATTATTATCTATAAATCTCATCTCCAAGATATCTCTATAAAAGTTTTCAGCTTCATCAATATTATGTATTTTGATATCAATCTTTTTTTCGTCTTTGTCATGAGTAAATGCATAATAGAGATTTGAAATATAAGACAAATGATTTTCTAAATCATCATCCAAGGTGCCTTTATAGGCTATAGAACTCCTGATAGTATGATAAAATTCATATTTCTTATTAACAATAACAATCTCAAAATAGTTTTTAAAAAAGGAGTAGTATTCTTTACCAAGTGAAGATTCTTTAAAATTGTTCCATAAAAACTGGTTGAATTCCATTTTTATCCTATATTGCTTTTTACTCATTCAAAACATGTCTAACATTTGCTTAACCTGCGAGGCGTAATGGCGCGATTCTTGCCGAGGAGCGTAGCGAAGACTAGCAAGAATCGTGACATAGCCGAGTCAGGTTGAAGCAGTTGTTAGGCGAATTTCATACTTTAATTTCGTTGGTTTCAAAAAATGCAATTAGCTTGTATATTCTTTCAATGTATACAATAAACTGTCCAATATTAGCAAGAATTACTCCTTTATCAAGATCTGGAATAATTTGTGGATGTCCTACTGCATTCCGAGTAATTCTATAAAAATTAAATGCTGAATCAAGCATTTGTTCTAGATCTTGGGCTAACTCAAGCTCCGTAGGTCTTGGTGTTGAGGATTTATATGATCTTTTAAATTCATCATATTTTACAGAAATCATTTTATTATTTACGCGTTGAAAGTACTTATCTCTATTGGTTGTATCTAAAATCCGATTTCCATACGTTTCAATTAGTATTGATATTGCTTTTTCACTTGCAGCTCCAAGCATAAATGCAGCGCCAGCTGCACTACCAGCTTTATAGCACCTAAGTGATTCTTGGAAAAACCAAATAATCACACCATCACAGCTAGGTACTCTTTCCTGAAGTGTTTGGGGGAATTTTTCAATTTCTGCAGGTAATAGAACTCCAGGTGACTTTGTGCCAGACTCTATACTGCTTTTTAACTCTTCAAGCCATGTTCTTAATTCTGATTGAGAACCTTCAATATTCATCTTTCCAGTTTTAAAAACATTAATTGCAGCACGGTTAGCACCCATTTTAACTCTAAATTTTGTTGCATTTTGTATTTCAGCTTCACTTTCATATATTCCATTAGCCGTCAAGGTATTTCTAACTTGCGAACAAATTGTTTCATCACCGTTACTCATATTTACCTCCTAAAAGAGATATTTATTTAGCGCGCGAAGCGCGTCCGCCTAACATTTGCTTAACCTGCATTTTCGTGCCCGCAGGGCTTGGCGCGGTTTGTGCGTAAACGAGCGAAGCGAGTAGCAGAAACCGTGACAAAGAAAATGTCAGGTTGAAGCAGTTGTTCGGTGTCTTATAATTTTGAAATAAACAAATCTATACTTTCTTTTTCTTTTTCTAGTGCTGAGTCACTAATATCTATTGCTGGTTGGAATATGTTCATATTTCCCTCAAAGTGGTTGAACTCATTTAGAAGAGTCTTCTTTGACGTCAAAAAAACTCTGTTTTTCATTGAAGCTTCAGTTTTTCCATCAAATGCAGCCATGATAATATCAGTTAGCATATAATATTTTGATGTATCTAAGGAGAACTTCTCGACCAACTTTTTTTCTACATTTAGACGCAGATGTAAATAAGCAAGCGAATGGTTTAATGTTCTATTGAGTAAAGGCCAAGTATTTATATCAAGAATTTCTTTCTTTTCCAATTTCATTAATGCAAGATCTTGAGCTGATATATTTACAGTAGTTTTAGTGTTATTAGCCTGTCTGAATAATCTTGTATAAATTGCGGCAACATCCACTTCTTCAGAAAGATATCCATGCATAACTGAAGTTAATTTATTGTATGAATCATCATCTCCAGTAATATGTGCATATCCTCGCATAAACGGAATTAATGATAAAAGGAAATAAGTTTTATCCTTTATATATCCACTTATATCCGTCCTTAAAAGAGAAATTAACTTATCTATTCGTAACAATAATTCAATTTCACTTGGTGCAATAGGAATAAATCCGTTTAATTCACCAGCAGTCTTATTTAGTAAATAAAGAGAAAAGCTACCCTTTCTTTGATGTTCAAGAAGTTTTATTAAGTCCGTATTATGGGTAAATATAAGTTGATTCTTTTGAGAAAGAACTTTAATAAGGGAAAATGCTATTTTATTCTTATATATTGAATCAAAACTAGATATTGGATCGTCAATGACAATGATTTTATCTCTTGCATTCTTTGCCTTAAGCAATTCAAATGACAATGAAATAAAGTTCTGCTCTCCAGTACTTAAGAGCAAATTTTCTCTTGTGTTATTTAAAAGCTCTGTTTCATCAATATAAATCTTTAGGTTGTTGTTTTTGTCTCTATCAATTCTTATGATCCTATCAATGTTTTCGTTTACAATTTCTTCGATATATTTCAAGTCTTCTTCATTTATCTCTGGTTTCTTGCTTAGTATTTTTTCATACTCATCAACAAGACTAAGAATCTCACTTTTACTCGAGCATTCACAGAATAGATTTACCAGTTCATCATTAAATACCTTGAAGTAATTCGTGATATCGTCTTTGATATTTGAAATCCCTGATACTTCTCCATCCTTTATAGCATCAAGTAAAGCATTTCCAATGTTCATAGGATCAAAACCAGAAATTTTTGCTACTACATTCTCTAATAATTCTTTTGTAGTATCGCTCAGTGATAAATATACTTTTTCTTTCTTATCTTTTTTCCTTTCAATTAATCCGTTTGGCTCGATTTCATTGTCACAAACAATACATTCTTGCCGGTATTTATATTTCTCAAGAATTGATATTGCAACTTCAGTTTCTTCTAAAACTCTATAATCTTGATCCTTTTGAAGAGTTTCTATTGTTAACTCATCAAGTATCTTAATTACAGAGTCATTTCTTTTTGCATAATCAGATAAAATGAAGCTAAGAATAGCTTCATCATATTCTTGAGTCTTAACCTTGGAGAATTTTTTCAACGAATCGATAAATTCATTTTTGTCAAGCTTTCGTCCTTTATCTTGATTATTAACTAATGCTTCGACATATTTTTTTATTTTTTGGTCTGATATCTTTTTTACTAGGGGACTAGATTTCGCGGTAATCTTAAATTTGGTACTCAGCGAAGATCTTAACAAGTCATCAAAAAGTTCTTTAAACGCATCTTCAATTAGGTCATGTAACTCATATTCTCGTGCAATGTCTTCGCCCAAAAAGTATTCTCGTGTTTCTCCTGAAATAATATTTCTACCTAATTGGTCTGATATTATATGGAATATCGTATTATCGCTATGAGTGTTGATTGTTCCATCATATTCAATTTCATATTCAGTATCCTTTTCTCTTGATAGAACTTTTGTTATTGAAGTTTTTCCAGCACCATTTGGCCCGTATACAACAGCTATCCCTTGTTTTGAGAAGGTTATAGTATTGTTTTCCGTTAATGATAAAAATGAATCGCCAAGTATTTTCCCACGTTTGAGCTTTTTAACCTTTAATGAACTACTCATTTTGTCTCCTCTTTCCCCTGCGCGGAGCGTCCACCGAACGACCGCTTAACCTGTGAGCCGTACATGGCGCAGTTTGTGCTGAGCGAAGCGAATGCACAAACTGTGACATAGGCGAATCAGGTTGAAGCGATTGTTCTGCGATCAGTTTCTTCTACCCAATACTTCTTGCCATCTACTGTTCTATTTAATAAATAATTATCATACAGTTCCCGCCTGAGCAATGCATAATCTCCAAAACTATGGTAGTTCATGATTATTGCATTTACTTCCGCTTCGGTGTAATCATGGCCTTTTTCAAATTTGCTCTGGATGTAGTGTAATACTTCCAGCTTTTCTTCTTTCTTTTTCGGCCATCTGATAATAATCCCATTCTGATCGATTATTTTCTTTTGCAGTAAGTCCATGGTAAATCCTAAAGTTAATCCGCAAAGCTCTTTATTCTCTTCTTGTGCTTAAAATAAGAAAAAGCCTTAAGCCAGCAGTTATCCTTGTTCCCTTTGCATGGCCTTATCAATTGCTGAATTTAGGCCTTAGGCAGTTTCTGGCCTAAATCCTGATCAGCAAACAAGCTGAAACAAATCATAAGAACCGCTTAGATTAGGGTTTTTGCAAAGATCTTAAAAACCTAATATTAATAAAAGCCTAAAGCGATTGCTATGATTTGGCACAAGCCAACAAAGCCTAAAGATAGAAAAAGTTAAATAAATACAATTGCTATATTGAAATACTAATCTATTTGCTATTCTCGACAAAGCAAGAAACTTATTTTGCTTATTGGAAACATGCGAGCTTTGCTTATATTCGAATAAACTTTGCTTTTACAAGCGAATATATCCGCAGAACGACCGATTAACCTGTGAGCCGTACATGGCGCAGTTTGTGCTGAGCGAAGCGAACGCACAAACTGTGACATAGGCGAATCAGGTTGAAGCGATTGTTAGGTTCTATTGGTCAATAAATTTAATATTTAACTCTTCTTCAAGATACTCACGTAATCTAATTATACAGATTTTTATAGGATCAGTTGGTTTCTCAAGAAAATATAATTTTTTATTATTTTCATCTTTTACCCACTTTAGAGTTCTTTCTTCACCTTCAATAGTAGTTGTTATAATTGAATCATGTTTAACATCAGAAGAAAAATCCCAACAGATAATCCATCTTGTGTATTTAAATGAATGATTAAATGATTTTTCAAGATTAAATTTTAATTCAACATACCAAAATTCGCAATCAGATATTTTGTTATCACTTTTATTTCTAGCAATAATATCAATTCCTCTTGATGTATTATAATCAAGAGGTTCGAAAACAAATTTTTCTGGATTTAAAGCATAAATTGTTGTAAACAAACCAAATAATTCCGATTCATTTTTAGGTTCTAGTAATGTTAAATCTCTATATTTCGAAATTTTTTTTTCGCCAATAGAAAGTTTTCTTCTGGAAAACTCAGCCTTTTCAATTTCTAGAGTTTTTTCTTCATCTTGCCATTTAGATACGGTGTAAAGGTCAATTGTTGTTAGGTCTTCATCAATGCTTCTTATCATGCCTTGAACAACATTTTTTATTTCAGATAAAACATCGGGATTTGTATTGGCAATACTTCCTCGGTTAGCAGTAAGTTTAAAATCTTGACAGTTTATAAATCCATGTAGTAATAAGTATGAATTCGAACCTGTACCAAAGCCTGTTATCCAATCATTAACTCGCTGTATTGGGATATAATCTTTTCCAAGCCAAATCCCATATCGATCAGCAACCTTATAGTAGCCTTTTGTTTTTCTGTTCCTCAATAACGGATTATAAGCCTTTTTAGCTTGATCGCCTTCAATATAGATTACCGCCCGATATTGTATTTCTGGCTTCTTTTCTAATCTCCCTTCAAATATATATTTTTTTACAAAATAATCACCGGCCGATGATCCGTATTCTGAGAAAAGATTATTCAGATTATCTTTTATTGGTGCAAAACGATGGCCAAATTCGATAGTCGAAAAGTCGTCATCATCTAAGCACTTCAGTAAAACAACGAAATTTTGATTTCCACCAAATTGATTTTCAAATGAACCATGCTTAGTAAACCAATTAATATAATCCACAACGATATCATGCAAATATCTAGATCTTTCACTATTATTATAATCTTCAATTCTAATATATGTACCAGTGGTACCAGTTGAATCTATTTTTCTAAATTGGGGAGAATGCATTTTCCCAGAGTTTAAAAATTGGAAAGGATTTGTACAAACAGATTCATATGAACCAGATTCATGATGAGTAATTACTTTAATTTCTTTTGAGCGCAAAAATATCTTTGTCCCATGTCCTTTTTCTCCGATTTTTGTTTTATCTTGCTTTGACAATGAATTCCCTAAATCCCAAAAATTGTTAACTAATACATCTTGAGACATACCGATCCCATTATCTTCAAACTCAATAACAAGCTTTGAATCACCGTCTGCATTAGTAACAAAGATATTTATTTTTATTTGGGTTGCTTTTGCATCATAAGCGTTTGAAATAGCCTCTCGGAATATTTCCATTGGATCACCAAAATCAGCTGCAATTTCAAGGAATTCTGCTTCCGGTTTCACTTTAGGTTCGATCTTAATCCATTCTGAAGACATGTTTCCTCCTGTTTATTTTTTGCGTCAAAGGCATCCACCTAACATATTCTACCATTTAAAACCCGTGAAGGGAAGAAAAATGGAAGGGGCTGGGTAGCGGGTGAAATAAGATTTTTTAAGAAATATTTTACGTTTTTGAAGCGCGGATAAGCTTTCTGCGCGTTATATGGGTAGAGGCGATATAAGTTGGCGCATGGGCGAAGGGAGAGGAAAGCGAAATAAGGTGAAAAAGCCTGGCGATGGGCTGGGGCGATGTAAGCGGCGGAAAACCATGGGCAAAGGAGCAGGAAGGTGGAGTTCCACGAGGATAAGTTTAAAAGGTATCTGGTAAGCCATCGGTTTTGCACGGAGGAGGGGGCGGCATGGGCCGCTATCTGGGTCAGGAAATTTCTCACCGAGTTCCCGAACTGGCAGGAGGAGCGGGAAAAAGCGGTTTTGGGGTTTGAGAGCGCATTGATGTTCAAAAAGCCATCGGAGACGGTAAAGAGGGCGGTGAGGGCGATTAAGTATTTCATTGTATTCATGGATAAATACCAGCAAAAACCGCGCGCGGAAATGAGTAACTTAAAAGATGGCAGCACCCGCGAGGTGGTCAGAAGCGATGATGTGATGAAAGCTCCGGAACCGGTTCATCCTGTTCGAGATGATGCAGAGAGAAGCCTGTGGCGGGAGTTTTCGGCTTCGATGATGGCGCAGGTGCGGGAGCTGATCAGGCTGAAGCATCATTCGATTCGAACTGAAAAAACCTATCTGGCATGGACACGGCGTTTTCTTGACTTTGTGGAAAAACGGAAGCTTGCGAAGGTTGTCGAGGGGCAGCCTGTGCTGACTGCCGATCATGTGCGGGCGTATCTCAGCTATCTCGCGATGGAGCGAAGGGTGAGTGCGGCGACGCAGGAACAAGCACTCAATGCTTTGCTGGTTCTGTATAGAACGATTCTTCATATCGAAATCGATGGGTTATCCAGTGTTCTGCGGGCAAAAAAGCGGCAGAGACTGCCGGTTGTTCTGAGCCGCGACGAAGTCGGACGTTTGCTGAAAAACTTGCAGCAACCATATCGGATGATGGCGTCCATTATGTATGGGGCTGGGCTGCGGCTGGAAGAGTGCCTGTCGCTGCGGGTCAAAGATATCAATTTCGATAATGGAAGCATCGAAGTTCGTTCCGGAAAAGGAGGTAAGGACAGAATGACAGTTCTGCCGCAGGCTTTGGAGCGAGAACTAAAAGAGTATCTGCGGGAGCTCAGGCTTCATTGGGAGGAGGCTCGTAAACGGGATTTACCTGGCGTTTTTCTGCCGGAAGCGCTGGGAAAGAAGTATCCCGCTTTGTCGAAGGATTGGAGCTGGTACTGGCTTTTCCCTTCGCGCTGTCCCAGCACGAACACAAGGACCGGGCAGGTAGCGTTCTGGCATATCCATCCGTCGGTTCTGCAAAAAAAAATCAGGCAGGGGATTCAGATGGCGGGGATTGCGAAACTGGCTTCGGCGCATACACTGCGACACAGCTTCGCGACGCATCTTCTGGAAGATGGGTATGATATTCGAACGATTCAGGAACTGCTTGGTCACTCGAATGTTCAGACAACCATGATTTACACGCATGTAGCGGTCAGGAACAAGCGAGGGGTTCGAAGCCCGCTTGAAAGTATCTGAATGGGCGGGCCGTAGATGGATGAAAGCAATATAGATACCTGGAAGCGCGCCGCTTGAGCCTTCCGGGATGGATGAGACGCATGACAGCGATTCGGAAGGTGGCCGCCGAAACAGGCTCATCATCGCGAGGTTCGCTTTTTTTAAAACTTTTTTTCAAAGATTTCCGCAAACGCCAGCACAAGTTTGGGGAATCATTAAAAGTTATTGTAGATTGGCATTTTTGAGGTGTCAATCTTTTTCAGCTGTAATATGCATACGGTGATGCTGGGCAAAAAAAGAGCCCCGCTCGAGGCGAGGCTCTCTGATTTCATGGGGGATGGGGTTATTTCATGTATTTGTCAAGGAAGGCAAAGACGATTGCAAGGTTTTCCTTTGTTTCGAACTGTGAGCCGCCGTGGGTCGCGCCTTCCAAGAGAATCAAGTCTACCTTGTTTGCGCCAAGCGCTTGCTTGAGCTTCGCGGCAAAGTTGATGGATTGCTGGGTGGGGACGTTGCGGTCAGCGGTGCCATGCTGGATCAGAAATGCTGGGTCATCGCTGGAGATGTAGGATTCGGGATTTGCTTGTGCTGCGACTGCAGGAATTTCCGTGATAAGTTTGCCGAGATAAACAGATTCCGCGGAAGTTGCAGAGCTCGTTTTCCCGAAGGCGGGTGTAATGCCGGAAGCTTCAAACTGCGCATCCATCTCGAGGAAATTGACTGGGCCGAACCAGTCCACAACCGCGGTGAATACAGCTTCGCCGGAAAGGCGATAGTCGACTGCAACAACGGCATAGCCATGGCTCAGTCCTTCAAACATAGCGGCCAGATCGCTGCCAGTCTTGCTGCCCAGTATGAAAGCGCCGCCATGGATTGCGATGATCACAGGAAATGGGCCTGTCCCTGTTTCGGGAAGATAAATGTCGAGTTTCTGGGTTGCGGACAAGGTTCCGTAGGGTATATCAAGAAATTTTTTCGTGTATTTTGAGGTGTCAAGATTCATGCCGCCAAGACCGCCTCCCATGGGCGGTGCGCCTGCGGGCAGGCCGCCAGGAGGGAGTGCGGGTTGGGAAAAAACCGGTGCCAGAAAGAAGCATGCAATGATCAGAAACAGTGCTTTTTGTAAGCTCTTTTTCATAATTTCTCCAGAAAATATGGTTTTATTGAATAAATATACTGTAAACCGGTTTAATTGTTCAAGGGCAGCGATACGGTTTTAGTCGATTAAGCTTTAAACAATTCCCATCAGCCTGCCAACCGTGCTGAAAACGAGGGCGATGACGAGGGCGATGACGGGGGTGAAGGCCAAACCGGCTTTTGCCATGTCGGCGATTGTAAAGTAGCCGGTTGTGTAGGGGATGATGTTGACCGGTGAGGTGGTGACGAGGATGACGGCCAGGTTGGCGGTAAAACCTGCTGCGAAGGCGAGGGCGGTGGCTTCCGGGCCGAGCTGGGTGCTTAAGGCGAGCACGAGGGGTACAATGATGGTGCCGGTGAGTGTATTGGAGGAGAAGGCGATTTTGACAGCCAGAACACCAAGTGCAATGAGGGCAAACTGAAAGAAAAGCGGGACACTGCCGATGCCGCCGAGAATGAGGGCGGAGAGCCAGCCGGCTGCGCCTGATTCGTAGAGGGTCATGCCAAGGCTGATGCCGGTGGCAATCAGAATAATGCCGGACCAATCGATTTCTTTTTCGATTTCTTTCCAGCGGAAGCTGGTGACGCCGGGAGCGAATAGCAAGACAAGAGCACCGAGCGCTGCCATGGAGATTGGAATCTTGATATGGGCGATTTCCTGGATGAGGGGTGAGAAAAGCCAGACAGCGATGGTCAGGCTGAAGACAACCAAGGTTGCTTTTTCATCGCGGCTCATGGGACTCTGCTCGCTGAATTCCATTTTTATTTCTTCATTTGTTTTTTTGAGATGTTTCATTTCAGGGGGAAAGAAAAGGAGGATGAGCGCCCAGCCGGCAGGGAGAAGCAAAAGCAGCATGGGAATTCCCAACGCCATCCAGGAGGTGAATGAAATTTCGAGATGAGCGAGGTTGCCGAGAAATTTGACGACAAGGGGGTTGGAGCCGGAGCCTGCGGGAGTACCGACTGCGCCGATAAGCGCGCCCCAGGCGACCGCTATCATGAGACCGCGGCCGAATTGGCTTTTACCAGGAATGGAGCCTTCTTCCTTGAGGATGCCGAGCGCGAGCGGCATGATGATGGCGCTCGCCGCCATGGCAGTAACCCACATGGAGAGAACCGCGCCTGCCGCCAGAAACCCGAAGATGATGCGCCGTGTGCTGTTGCCGGTTATGGAAAGGACGAGGAGCGAGATTCGTTTGCCGAGTCCCGAGCGAACAATGGCCGCGGCGAGCGCCAGAACGCCGATGAAAAAGACGACGACATCGTCGCCGAAGCCTTTGCGGATGATGGCTTGGAAGTCGCCGGCGCCCACAAGGGAGAGAGCGAGTATTGAAAGAAGCCCGGTGACGTGGAAGGGAAGGGCTTCGAAAATCCAGAGGATCAAGGCAAAGGCGAGAATGCCGAGCGCTTTTTGGCCTTTGGGATCAAGGAGGCTTCCCCGGACTGTCCGGAGACTTTCTGGTATGGGGAGGTACATGATGGCGAAGCAGACAATGATGGCGGCGAGAATAGTCAGAATTCGAGCCTGGAAACCAGGTTGTTTTTTTTGATATGCCGTGCCGGAAGTTTTTCCGGATTCTGCCTGCTTTAGCGCCATCTTTGTCCGCTCCTTGGTTCAGTGGTTTTTCGTGTTCGGATGCAGGGCTTCAGCGAGAAGGATGCCGGTCTGGGACGCCCGTTCCGCAACCAGAGCGCCAGCCTGGCGCAAACGATCCATTTTGTACCGGGCGCCGCCGACGCCGCCGGAGGTGATGGCGCCCGCATGGCCCATTCTTCGGCCTTCCGGTGCGTGCCGTCCGCCTATGAAGGCGGCAAGGGGCTTGCTGAAGGCTTTTGAGGCAAGGATGTCGGCTGCTTCTTCTTCCATGGTCCCGCCGAGTTCGCCGATCATGACAACTGCGTCGGTTTCGGGGTCTTGCTCGAAGAGCGCGAGGGCTTCGGCAAAGCGCAATCCCGGGACGGGGTCGCCGCCGACACCGACAAGGGTGGAGACGCCGAACCCCGCCCGCACCACCATGGCGGTTACTTCATTGGTCAGAGAACCGGAGCGTGTCATGACTCCGATTCGGCCTGGCTTGTAGACGCGTTCGATCCAATAGGGAAACATGCCCATCATGGCTTTGCCGGGAGAGATTATCCCCGAGGTGTTGCCGCCTATGACTTTGGCGCCCGTCGAGAGGGCGGCGCGGCGGATTTGGAGGGCGTCGTGCAGGGGAATTCCATCGGCGACGGTGACAATGAGACGGATGCCGGCATCAAGGCATTCAAAAACCGCGTCTTTAGTAAATCGGGGCGGGACGAAAAGCATGGCTCCGTCGACTGGGCCGGCGGCTGAAACCGCTCTGCGGACGGTGTGAAAGACGGGGATTGCACCGACGTTTTCGCCTTCTTTGCCAGGTGTGACTGCCGCGACAACCTGAGTGCCCAAAGCAGCCATGTGGCCGGTCCAGAATGAACCTTCAGCACCGGTAGCGCCCATGGCGATGACTTTTGTTGTTCTGTCGATCAGAATGCTCATCGCGTGCCTCCCTTTGCAAGCTGGACTGCTGTGCGAACCGCTTCCTCCGTGTCATAGAGCGGTTCGAGGCCGATGCTTCGAAGGATTTCTGCTGCCTTTTCTTCGCCGGTTCCGCGGATGCAGGTTACGATCGGGCATTCGGGCTTCAGAGTTTTCAAGGCTTCCGAAATGCCTTCTGCCATGACGTCGGCACGGGCAATGGTTCCGAAGGTGACGATGAGGATGACTTTGGGCTTGTTACGGATGCAGAGTTCCATGGCTTTTAGGCTTTTCCGGTAGTTTGGGCCGCCAAATTCGAGATAGTTCGCGACAGTGCCGCCAAAATCCACGACCAGGTCATAGACGGTGGTGGTCAGGCCGGCGCCTGCGCACATGAGGCTGATGTCGCCATCAAATTGCAGATAGGGGATGCCTTCCTGCGAGGCTTCCTTAGCGATATCGGAATCGAAATCCTCGGCATCGGGCTGGAAGTTTTTCTGGCGGTAGAGGGCGTTGTCATCGATGGCCAGTTTGCCGTCGCCGGCGATGAAGCTGTTATCGGCAAGGAGGAAGAGCGGGTTGATTTCAGCCAGTTCGGCATCGTTTTTGGTAAAGACATCGTAGAGGTTTGCGGCAACCGACGAGAAATTCTTGGCGGCGTCGCCGGAAAGGCCCAGCGCGTAAGCGAGGTTTCGAGCCTGGAAGGAGAAGATGCCCTGGGTTGGGTCGATGCTCTCCCGCACGATTTTTTCCGGTGCCGTTTTGGCCAGCTCTTCGATCTCGACGCCGCCTTCCGCGCAGGCAAGCGCGAGCACGGTGCCGCTTTTGGGTTCCGGCACGAGCGAAAGGTAGATTTCACGGGTGAAATTCACGGCTTTTTCGACCAGAAGGTTTCGGACTTTCTTTTCGGGAGCGAACATGAAATCGATTGCGTTGCGGGCTTCGGTTTCATTTCGAACTACTTGCACAAGCCCGGCTTTGCCGCGACCGCCGCGCAGAATCTGGCTCTTGATGACGCAGGGGAAGCCGGCTTCAAGGGCTGCCTGGAGGGCTTCTTCTTTGCTTTGTGCGAGTTTTCCCTCGGGGGTTTTAATGCCGTGCTGAGAGAAGACCGCTTTCGCCTGATATTCGTGGAGTTTCATGGTTGTCTATTTCCCGTATTTTGCCCAGTAGGAGCCGAAAATGTCTTCGTCCTTCGGGCGGTTGGGTTCGATGGGAAGCGCAAGCCACGTGACATTGATAAAATGCTTCCAATGGATGTTTTCCGTGGTGATGTTGCCGCCCCAGGTGCCGCAGCCAAGGGTTACTGTGCTGGGCATGCCGTTGAAAAATGCTCCGCCGTTGCCGGCGACCATGGGCTGACGCACCATAATGCGGCTTGAGCGCATTCTGCAGCCCATTCGTTCGATATAATCGTCTTTGAAAGTAAAAATGCCGCTTGAATGGCCGGTCCCGCAGGCGTCGGTTATCTGCTCGACCAAAGAAAGACCTTCTTCAAAGTCCTTGCAGGGCGTGATCGTGAGGACTGGAGAGAGTTTTTCCTGAAAGAATTGTTCGCTGGAAACGGGCTGCGTGCCGGTGACAACGAGGAATTTGGTGCCGGCGGGCACTTCAAAGCCTGCTCCGCGGGCGATCGTTGTTGCGTCATGCGCGATTATGACGGGATTCAAGCCTTCGTGGCCCGATTTGCCGACAATCCAGACCCAATGGCGGAGTTTCTGTTTTTCTTCTTCGTTGCATAGATATGCGCCGTGTTTCTGGAGTTCGGAGCGGAAGCTGTCCCAGAGAGAAGCATGGACGACAACGGAGTTTTCGCTTGAACAGCTGGTCGCGTTGTCGAAGCACTTGGACATGGCGATTTTGGCTGCCGCATCAGCTGGGTCGGCGTCTTCGCAGAGCAATTGAACTGCGTTGCCGGGGCCGACGCCGTATGCAGGGGTTCCGGAGGAATAGGCGGCTTTTACCATGGCGCCGCCGCCCGTGGCGACAACCACATCGACTTGTTTCATCAATTCCTGCGTCAATTCAATGGAAGGTTCTTCAATGCACTGGACGAGGTCTTCCGGCGCTCCGACTTTTTTCAGCGCATCCCGCATGAAGGTACAGGCAAGGTTGGTGGCTTTTTTGGCCTTGGGATGGGGGGCGAAGATGACAGCATTGGCGCCTTTCAAAATGGAAAGGCCATTGGAAGCCGGTGTGGCCGTCGGGTTGGTCACGGGTGCAAGGGCTCCGACAACGCCGACTGGTTTTGCGTACTTCCTGAGTCCTTTGACCCGGTCAACTTCAATAAGTCCGACAGTTTTGACGCCCTGAATATCTCGAAGCACTCCCATGACTTTGTTTTTATGCTTGGTCAGTTTGTCTTCATAGACACCCATGCCGGTTTCATCAACAGCGGCGCGGGCCAGGATTTTGATGTTTTCGTCATGGTAGACTGACCAGCCGACTGCGGTGCAGACTTCGTCGATTCGTTCCTGCGTCCACGCAGCCGCGACTGCCTGGGCTTTCCGGGCTCGTTCGACAAGGCTGGCTATCAGTTCAGTGTTCGTGGTTTCACTCATTTGAAGGCCTCTGCTTCGAGCTCGGTCACTTTATTGAAGGCGTTGGTCAGGAAGTCTTTCTTGAATTCCATTTTCTGGGTAAAGGCGACGGAAAGCCACGCGTCCACAATCTGGCAGCCGAGGAATGGCGCGGTAATCCATCCGCCCATGGTAATGACATTGGCATTGTTGATGATTTTTGCGCGTTCGCCTGAAAAAATGTCGTCGACGACGCAGGCGTAGACTCCCTTATGCTTGTTGCAGACGATGGCCATGCCCTGGCCGGTGCCGCAGATAGCGATGCCCTTGTCGGCGCGGCCTTCCTGGATTGCTTTGGCGACTTTGGGAGCCTGCATGAAATAGGGCTGAGGAGCGTCTTCGCTTTCGATGCCGAAGTCGAGTACTTCGATTTCTGGGTGGTTCGCCTGGAGATGCTTGACGATTTCTTTCTTGAGGGGGAAGCCCGAAAGGTCCGAGGCGATTGCCAGTCTGATTTTGCTGTCCATGATAGTTCTCCTTGATGATAGACGGCCGATTAGCGGCCAAGCAGTGACAGGGCCGCTTTTTCAATGTGCGGCGCGGTCAGGGCGAAATGGTCGGCCAGCCAATCGGGTGTGCCGACTTCTCCGAAACTGTCTTTTCCTACACCGATTCGGGCAAGCTGCGTGCCAGGCGCTTTTTCCGCAATGAGTTCGGCGACGGCTGAGCCAAGTCCTCCGGTTACCCGATGGTTTTCGCAGGTGATTACTTTGCCGAAGGCGCAATGCTCGAGGATGGTCGCTTCATCGAGCGGAGCAAGCCAGAGAGCGTCAATAACAGCAGCTTCGATGCCTTGTGCCGCAAGATTCGCTGCGGCTCTCATGGCCTCTTGTACCATCACGGCGCCCAAGGCTATCAGGGTTATGTCTTTGCCTTTCTTGAGCACCTTGGCTTTTCCCAATTCGAATTTTTCTTCAGCGGAGTAGAGCATGTCGGCTGGTTTGCGCTGGAGGCGGATGTAGAAACAGCCGTAGGTTTCTGCCGCGAGTTTCAGAATGGCAGCCAAGGATGCCGGGTCTGATGGTTCGGTTATGGCGAGTTTTGGGACAGCACGCATCAGGGCGAGATCTTCAAAGGGCATATGAGTGCCGCCGTTGAAGCCAGCGGTAATTCCTGGGTCTGAACCGACCAGTTTTACATTGAGGCCGGCGTAATTTGCAGAGAGGAAGAACTGGTCGTATGCTCTGCGCGAAGCAAAGCAGGCGAAGGTGGCGGCAAAGGGGATTTTCCCGGCCGCGGAAAGGCCTGAGGCGATGCCAACCATGTTCGCTTCAGCGACGCCGACATTAACGGTACGTGCCGGATATTTTTTCGCGAAAGCGCCGGTTCCGTTGGCTCGCATGAGATCCGCTTCAACAACAACAATTTCGAGGCCCTGGTCAGCGAGAGCGGTCAGCGTTTCGGCATAAACCGCTCGCATTTCTTTCTGTTCAGCCATTGTGGTTTCTCCTGATGGTTCGGTTATTCGTTCAACAGCGCCGGAATAAGGCGGGCTTTAGTGCCGAGCGCGGCAAGCGCTTCTTTAGTCTGTTCAATGCCGTAATTCATGTTGTGATTCGTGACAAGTCCTTCACAGAACGAACAGCCCTTGCCTTTTATGGTTTTGAGCACAATCATGGTCGGGCGGGCGCCTTCCTGCGTTCTGCGCGCTTTTGCCCGGGAGATTGCCGCATCCATGGCTTCGAAGTCGTGGCCGTCCACCATTTCGGCTTCCCAGCCGAAGGCCTTCCATTTTGCGACGATATCTTCCATATTCATGACGTCTTTGGTCAGTCCGTCTATCTGCATGCCGTTCCAGTCAGCGAAAGCAATGAGGTTGCCGAGTTTTCTGTGCGCGGCGAACATCGCGGCTTCCCAAACCTGGCCTTCGTTGCTTTCGCCGTCGCCGATGATGCAATAGACGGTCGCTGGAGTATGATCCATTTGCAGGCCGGTCGCATATCCCACAGCGGCCGAAATGCCCTGGCCGAGCGAGCCGGTTGTCATATCGATGCCGGGAGTCTTCTGCCGGTCGCAGTGGCTCGGAAGAAGGGTTCCGCCCTGGTTCAGCGTCAAAAGCCAGCTGGTCGGGAAAAAGCCTTTTTCAGCGAGGGTTGCATAGAGCGCTGGGCCGGCATGTCCTTTTGACAGGACAAGGATGTCGCGATCGGCTTTCCGGGGATTGGCTGGGTCGACATTCATGTGGCGGAAATACAGAAGGGTCAGGATGTCGACAATCGACATAGCCCCTCCAATATGACCGACTCCCAGATGTCCGATTTCTTCGATGGTCAGGCTCCGGATGCGTTTTGCGGTTTCCTGCAGCTCTTTCAGTTCTTCTTTGTTCATGGAATTCCTCTCATTGTTCCCTTATGGTGCGGGTAATTATTTTCACAAAGTAAGTAAATGGCAGACTACCACTTTCTCAAAAATCTGTAAAGTGGAATTTGAATCAGAATCACGGTTTTTGCGCGTTATATAGATAGGGAGTTGCTGCACAGGAGGTGAGGATATGCATAAGAAGGCAAAAAAACCGGCACTGATCGCGGCATGGTTCGGTTTTGCCATGCTTGCCGGCTGTTCAGCGCCGGGCAATGACCAAGTATTTCTGCCGATTGGGGATGCGCGGCCGCCGGTCTTGGTTACTGTGAATCAGGTCGATTCGGGGCTTCTTGAGCTGGATTTCAGTGAGGATGTTGCAATGGTTGCTGACAGTTTTGTCTTTCAGCCGAAGGGGATTCAGGTGAATCCAACAGTGGATGGAAAGCGGATTCAGGTTGCTTTTTCGCCCCGGCTGGATCCCGGGACTGCTTGTACGCTTTCAGGTGAAGCTGAGGATCGGGCTGGGAACAGGCTCAAGTTTCTGATTTCCTTTTCAGGGTACAATGAGCATCCGGCCCGTCTGAGGCTGAATGAGGTTCAGCCAGGGAAGAATAGTTCGGCATCGAATCCGCATCGGGATTATATCGAATTTCTCGTCCTTGAAAACGGAAATCTTGGCGGGGCGACCGTAGAATGGGCGAGTTCCGTCAAATCGTATCGATATCAGTTTCCAGCCGCTGAGGTAAGGGCAGGGGAGTGTGTCATTCTTCACTGCGCACCTGAAGGTATTCCAGCGGAAAGAGATGAAATCGGTTCTGATTGCGGGCTTTCTGGCGGAATTGACGCAAGCCTTTCCGGAAGGGATTTCTGGACTTCGGTTGGCGGTTTGCCGGACAGTACCGGGGTGATCGCGGTGCGAATGCGGGAAAAGGATCCGGCGTGCGATGGCCTTTTCTACGCGGATACCGACAAGGCAGGGGCACTTGAAATCAAAGCTTTTGGCGGTCTGCCCAAGATGCTGGCTGATGCCAATATCTGGCCATCCGCGGGAGGCGCGCCAGCCTGGGAGGACGCTTTTATCTGGAAAAGCTCAACTTCCCGGCCATTGCATCGAACTGAAGGTGCAGCAAACGGCAAGTCAGCCTGGTATGTCGGCGATGCTGGCAGTCAAAGTCCGGGAGAGGAAGCTCCGCGGGAAGCGGTAAGCAAGAGTGCAGCTAAAAAAGTGAACAATAAAAAGACATCGCCGTAATAAAGGCGATGTCTGTTGGTTTCTGGGGTAATTCAGGAAAGCAAAAATGAGGCGTGGGCTTGAATCAGAGAAGTCCTTTGAAAAGGTTTTCAATTTCGTGCTTGGGGATGGCGCCGACTTTCTGTTTCACAGCCTGGCCTTCCTTGAACACAATTAGGGTTGGGATTGAGATTATGCCGAACTGGGAGGCAATCTCCGATTCATCATCGACATTGACTTTGCCGACTTTGATTTTTCCTTTGTATGTTTCAGCCAGCTGTTCGACTGAAGGGGCTATCATCCGGCAGGGCATGCACCATTCCGCCCAGAAATCGACAAGGACGGGAATTGGAGATTCAATGACTTCGGTATTGAAGTTCTCTTTGGTCAGTGTTACTTCAGCGCTCATGACAGCTCCTTGGTAGTTCGTTTGAAACTCAGCAGTGTTTATATAGTATAGCTATAGTTTTGGGCTTCCGTCAAATACCGTCAGGTCGGAAGATTAGGCTTTTTTGCTTGCATTTCAAAAGTGAGGGCATTACAGTGAAATGTACGGACTTGCCAAGGTAAAATCAATATTTAAGCAAGCAATGAACCTGGGAGGCGGATATGGAGAAAGCGGGGCACACGTGGACTTTTGCAAGAATAGGCGGAATCGATCAGGTTGTTCTGAAAAAAGGTGATGATATTGAACATCTTGCAGAATTGGATCCCAAGCTGTGGGCTATCCTTTCTGCTCCAACACGGCAAGCCAAGTACGCTGAAACCTATGCCCTTTTGGACACTGACCACGACGGGAAAGTTCGAATCCCCGATATTCTGGACGCCATCGCATGGCTTAAGAACATTATGGTTTCACTCGATGTTCTCTTTGATAAAAAAGACGGGCTGACAGAAAAGGAGATCGCGGATGAGACCCTTATCAAGGCTTTCAAGGAAGCCTGCGAAATCCTGAAAGCCCAGGGGAAGCTGGCTCAAAACGGGCAGTCCTTGATTCTGAACTCGGGCCTTGCCGCTGCAGCCATCGCTTTGCAGAAAAACCAGAAATTCAATGGCGATGGGGTGGTCATTAAAAACAGCACCGATGAATCGGCTGCCGCTTCGTTTATCGATAGTTTGGTAAAGCTTGGATACGCGGCTCAGGACGCAAGCGGCGAAATGGGGCTCGATAAAGCCAATTTGGATGCGTTTTTAGCGGATGCTGAAGCTATGCTCGCCTGGCGTGCGAAAATTTCGGAAAATCCTGAACTGTTGGTTTGCGGTGACAATACGGATGCCGCTGTCGAGCTTTTTAATGCAATCAAACCGGCTGTCGATGACTTTTTCAAGCGCTGTCAGATTTTTGCGTTGTCAACGTCTGATACTGCCTTGCGGGACATCGATACCGCGATATCCATGGTTCTTGCCGGTAATCAGGAAGAACAGGACAAAATGCCGCTCCCCCTTGCACTCCCGAACAGGGAAATTGTTCTTCATCTTGACAAGCCGATGCTTCCTGCTTTCATGAAAACCGTGACAGAATTCTTTGCGATATTGCCCTCGAGTCTTGCGGCGGGGAAGGAAATCGATTTTGCCTCATGGCAGGAAATATCGCGGAGAATATCAGCGTATGCCGAATGGAAATCAGCGAACCCTGCGTCCAGATTAAATGATGTTGAAGATGCTCTGCTTGCTGAGTATCTGAAACCGATGTATCAAAATGCTGTCAGTGCACTGCTTGAGCAGGATTTGGCCAGAGCGGAGTATGCCCAAAGCTTTGCTGATCTCCGCAAACTGATTATTTTGAAACGGGACTTTCTCGGCGTGCTGCAGAATTTTGTCAATCTCGATGCTTTCTATCGGGATAAAAATGCTGTTTTCCAATCAGGCAGGCTCTATATCGATGGCAGAGAGCTGGAGCTTTGCATGGATGTTGTCAATCCAGGCGCTCATGGCGCCATGGCTGTCATGTCTTCCATGTATCTGCTCTACTGCGATCTTGTCAGCAAGGAAGGAAAGAAAAAATCAATCGTAGCAGCGCTCACTGGCGGCGATGCTGACAATATCTTCGCGGGAAGAAATGGTGTATTCATCGATAACGAAAGCAAAGATTGGGACGCGGTAATAACCAAAGTGGTTGTCCAGCCCATCAGTATCAGGGAGGCGTTTTTCAGTCCCTATAAATGGGTAGTCAGGACGCTTGAGGAAGCGGCAGCGCGCCGGGCGGCCAATGCGGAAAGCGCGAATCTGGCAAAATTGAAAACTGGGGCTGAACAGACCGTTGCGACAGTCGGCAAAGTGGATGCCAAGCCGGATCCAGCAAATCTGGCAAAGAAAATCGATGTAGGAACCGTCGCCGCCATCGGTGTCGCTTTGGGAAGCATTGGCGCCATGATCACAGGTCTATTGGGAATCTTTGTTGGAATGGGCATCTGGATGCCTTTGGGAATTATCGGAGTCTTTATTTTGATATCAGGCCCCTCCATGATTCTTGCCTACATGAAACTGCGAAGGCGAAATATCGGTCCGCTCCTCAATGCGGAAGGCTGGGCTGTCAACGGGAAACTGAAAATAAATGTTCCCTTTGGCGGCTCATTGACTCATCTTGGCGCAATCCCGCTTGGTTCTGCCAGATTATTAATGGATCCATTCGAGAAGAAGAAAAAACCATGGCTTTTGTATCTTCTTCTCGTGCTTGCGATTGTTCTGGTCGCTGCATATTTCCTTGGATGGTTGGACGGCATACTGGTTGCACTTTCCATCAGGAAATAGGTTCCGAACAGGAAACTGCTCCTTCTGCAAGGCAATCCTCCTTAATGAGGAAGCGGAAACCGTACCAGGACGTCCAAGCAGCTAAAAGGCTTGCTACAAGACCGGGGGCTCGGGGACCCAGTAAACCTAGCAAAGCGCCGCCTGCCAAAGGACCGGCTATTCTTGTCAGGCTTTCTACAGAACTCGCGATGCCAAGCGTTCCTCCTGATGATTCCCGCGGAACACTTTTTGTCAGAAGCGTTCGCAGCATAGTACTGCCGATACCTGAGCCGATGCTCAAAGGAAGTAAAGCGATGACAAGCACAACAAGCGAGGGTGAAAGGGCGTAAAAGAGCAGGCCGAATGCGGCCATGGAAATGCCGACAAGCGCCAGCTTTCTTTCATCGAATTTCTTTGCTAAAAACCCGACAAGCCCGCCCTGAACAAAAGCGACAAGAAGCCCGACATAGGCAAGCAGGAGTCCTCGTGTCGAGGTGCCCAGCCCGAGAGCTGTCGAAGCGAAAATCGCGAACATGCTTTCAAACAGGACAAATGCGAAAGAATAGATAATGGTCATGTGAAGGACCGGGCCGGTTCCGCGACGTTTCAGCGTTTCCATCAGAAGCTTGGCGGAAAAGGCTCTCCGCGGATTCTTTGCTATTTCCTCTTTTCGCTCATCCGTCAGGCTTTCAGGCAGAACAAAGGTGATCAGGAGAAGGTTCGTAAAGGCAATGCCTGCAGCAACAAAGGCAGGAACCGCAATGCCGAACTGCGAAAGAAGCCCGCCAAAAAGCGGTCCGATGATAAATCCCAGCCCAAACGCCATCCCGATCAGCCCAAGTCCCTTTGCCCGGTTTTTGTTGTCCGTTATGTCCACAATGTATGACTGGGCGACGGTGATATTGCCGCCGGTCAAACCATCGAGAATCCTCGAAAGGAAAAGAAAAGTCAGGGAAGGAGCAAATCCAAGCAGTAAGAGCGAAAAGAAAGTTCCGCCTATTGAAAACAGAAAAAGCGGCTTTCTTCCATATTTATCCGACAGTCTACCGACTATCGGCGCGGCAAAAAATTGACCAATGGCGTAGCTGGCTTGCAGAATTCCCGCCAGCGCCGGGCTTCCGCCAAATTTGGCGATGTAATCAGGAATAAGCGGAATGATAAAACCAAACCCGACCATATCCATAAATACGACTGAAAAGAGCAGTGGCAGCGACGCTTTTTTTGTTTTCATACAGCAACTCCGATTAAATTTATAATTAATGTACTGAAATCATTTTGGATTGACAAGATATTAAAAAATATTTATTATTAATAAAACTTAAATATCAGGAGTGATTAATAATGAGCCAGACCCCCGATGTGCTCGATTTGCTGCAGGAGTGGATGCAGCTGGTGATGAAACATTCCATGCATGGTTTTATCCGCTATTCCAAAGATACCGGACTTTCCATGTCCCAATTCGGCGCGCTCTTTCAAATCCATCGTAGCAAGATATGCGGAGTAACCGATATCGGGACCGATCTGGGTGTTTCCAGTGCCGCCGCAAGTCAGATGCTCGACCGGCTCGTCCAGCAGGGTCTTGTCGAACGCATCGAAGATCCCGAGGATCGCCGCGGCAAACGCCTGTCGCTGACCGATAAGGGAATGAAGATGGTGCAGGAAGGCATTTATGCCCGTCAGGAATGGATGAAAACGCTCTCCGCTTCTTTGTCTGATTCAGAAAAAGAGATAATCAGCGCTGCTTTGGCCCTGCTCGTCGAGAAGGCGAAAAATATCAATTCCGCGCCGAGAGGCGCAAATCCGCACGAAACCGGCGCAATCAGATGCCTTTGATTCGATAATTTCAATTCGACCAATAAGGAAGGAAAAATCATGATACGATTATTTCGCTATTTAAAACCGTACATCGCCTCGATAATCCTGGTGATTGCGCTGCTATTCATTCAGGCAAACGCCGATCTTGCCTTGCCGGACTATATGTCGAAAATAGTCAACATCGGCATTCAGCAAAGCGGTATCAGCGACGCTGTTCCCGAAGTGATTCGTCAATCGGAAATGGAAAAGATCCAGCTTTTCCTCTCAGATGAGGAAAAAACAGCTGTTTTAGAAGCTTACTCGCTTGCCGACAGCACAAGTTCTGTGTACAGCTCGCTCCAGGCCAAATATCCGGGCGCCAAAGGCGAGCCGCTTTTTGCCCTGAAAACGGTATCGACAGAGACGCGGGCAAAGCTGAACACAGTCCTTTCAGTGCCGCTATCGCTCGTGTCGACGATTGAACAGGCTGCAGCTGATCCTGAAAAAGCAAAGACCATGACGCAAGGCATGCCGTTTGACATGTCCAAACTGCCGCCCGGAACCGACCTCTTCGGGGTTCTGAAAATGCTGCCCGAATCTCAAAAAGCTTCAGTACTTGCATCGATTCGGGGCAAATTCGAAGCACTGGATCCCATGCTCCGGGAGCAGATGGGAATTCGCGCGGTCCGGGCCGAATATGAAGCGCTCAGCGCGAATATCGGTGCTTTGCAGAATTCTTACATATTAAAAACAGGCGCATTGATGATCCTTCTTACCCTGGTATCAGTGACGGCAACTATCCTCGTCGGTTTCCTCGGTGCACGGACAGCGGCCGGCCTCGCCCGCGACCTTCGGGGTGACGTATTCAGAAAAGTCGAGAATTTTTCCTTCTCCGAACTGGACCGTTTTTCGACTGCTTCGCTGATAACTCGATCTACCAATGACATAACGCAGATACAGATGGTCGTTATCATGGGGCTCCGCATGATTTTCTACGCCCCGATCATCGGTATCGGCGGCGTTATTAGGGCGACTGCCAAAGCTTCCACCATGTGGTGGATTATAGCCCTGGCTGTCGGCGTCCTCCTGGTGCTTATCGGCACCGTTTTCAAGATTGCCATTCCAAAGTTCAAGAGCATCCAGAAACTCATCGACCGTTTGAACCTGATTGTCAGAGAAAATCTCTCCGGCATGATGGTTATCCGGGCTTTTACCATGCAGGGCTATGAGGAAAAGCGATTCGAAAAAGCGAATCGCGACCTTACTGGCACCATGCTGTTCGTCACCAGGGTCATGGTTGTTCTCATGCCGCTGATGATGCTGATTATGAACCTTGTATCGCTTCTGATTATCTGGACAGGCGCCCATGAGGTTGCCAGCTCGCAAATTCGAATTGGTGACATGATGGCATTCATGCAGTATTCCATGCAGATTTTCTTCGCTTTCATCATGCTGTCGATGATGTTCATTATTCTTCCGCGAGCTTCGGTTTCAGCCGATAGAATCGCGGATGTCCTTGCGGAAGAACCGCAGATTAAAGATCCGGAAAAGCCCCTGCATTTTCCTGAGCCGTTCACGGGGACCATCAGTTTTAAAAATGTGACATTTCGATATCCGGGCTCTTCGGAAGATGTCCTGCACCAGATTTCCTTTGATGCCAGACCAGGCCAGACAACGGCGATTCTTGGCACGACAGGCGCGGGCAAATCTACCCTTGTCAGCCTCATCCCTCGTTTTTATGATGTTTCTGAAGGTTCAATCGAAGTTGATGGCATTGATGTCCGCAGGGTCAGCCAGAAAGAGCTCAGAGATAAGATCGGTTTTGTCCCGCAGAAAGGCTCGCTATTCTCGGGCACAATCGAAAGCAATCTGCTCTATGCGAAAGAAGACGCGACGCCCGAGGAAATTCAGACAGCCCTTGCTATTGCCCAGGCGTCCGAGTTTGTCAACGCAAAGCCGGAAGGCAGTCAAGCTGAAATTTCGCAGGGCGGCATCAATGTGTCAGGCGGCCAGCGCCAGCGGCTTACCATTGCCCGTGCGCTGGTAAAAAACGCACCTATCTACATTTTTGACGACAGTTTTTCCGCACTCGATTTCAAAACCGATATGAAACTTCGGCAAGCTTTAAAATCACGTGTCAAAGACAGCACCGTCTTGCTGGTAACCCAGCGTGTCGCAACCATCAAGCACGCGGATCAGATAATCGTTCTTGATGAAGGCCGGATGGTGGGTATTGGAACACATCGGCAGCTTATGGAAACCTGTGAAGTCTACCGCGATATCGCGCTTTCACAGCTGAAGCAGGAGGAACTCGCATGAGCGCACAGAAAGATACACAAAAAGATACAGGGATGCCGGCAGGCGGCATGGCACCGGGAAACGCGATGCGGCCAGGCGGTATGCGGCCAGGCGCTGCGTTCGGCAGAGGCGGTCCGCAAGCCATGATGAAAGGCGAAAAAGCGCGAAATTTCAAGGGCACGATGAAAAAGCTCATCGCCTACCTCGGCCCCTACAAGCTTTCAATCCTGGTGGTTCTGATTTTCGCGGTTGGCTCAACGGTATTTTCTATTGTCGGACCGAAAATTCTCGGCAAAGCCACAACCAAGCTGTTCGAAGGCGTCATGCAGACAATCGCCGGCTCCGGCACTGGCATCGATTTTAGCTATATCGGCGGTATTCTGCTGACCGTGCTTATCCTTTACGGGACAAGCGCGCTCTTTGGCTACATCCAAGGCTGGATCATGTCTGGCGTTTCGGTCAAGATCACCTATCGGTTCAGAGAAGAAATACTCTCAAAAATAAACCGCATGCCGCTTCGATATTTCGACGGCACCAACCATGGCGAAGTGCTTTCCCGCATGACCAACGATGTTGATACTGTCAACCAAACACTCAGCCAGAGCCTTTCACAGATGATAACCTCCGTCGTTACCGTCCTGGGCGTCCTTGTCATGATGCTCTCCATCAGCTGGCAGATGACGCTGGTTGCCATGCTCATTCTGCCTCTTTCGCTTTTTATCATCAGGTTTATCGTTTCGCGGTCCCAGAAATATTTTAAGGAACAGCAGGTGTATCTAGGCCATGTCAACGGGCATATCGAAGAAATGTTCGGAAGCCATGCCGTGGTAAAAGCTTTTAACGGCGAAGAAAAGAATATCAGAAAATTCGATGAACTCAACGGTACGTTGTACAATACCGCGTGGAAGAGCCAGTTTCTTTCTTCTATCATGATGCCGATGATGAACTTTGTGGGCAACCTCGGCTATGTCGGCGTTACCATCATGGGAGGGTATCTCGCGGTTAAAAAACTGGTTTCTCTGGGAGATATCCAGGCTTTTATCCAATATGTTCGGTCATTTACCCAGCCCATATCGCAGATTGCCAATATTTCGAATGTGCTTCAGCAGACAGCGGCCTCGGCGGAACGGGTGTTTGAATTCCTGGAGGAAGCCGAAGAATTGCCAGAGCAGGAAAATGCCCTGGTGCCGAGCGGTATCAAGGGGCATGTCGAATTCAGGAATGTCCATTTCGGGTATTCGCCAGAAAAAATCATCATCAATGATTTCTCGGCGGACATCAAACCGGGACAGCGCGTGGCGATTGTAGGGCCGACGGGGGCGGGAAAAACCACCATGGTCAAGCTTTTAATGCGCTTCTATGATGTCAACAGCGGGGCGATTCTGATCGACGGCCATGATATTAGGGAATACCGTCGCGCTGGTCTGCGCAAACTTTTCGGCATGGTTCTTCAGGATACCTGGCTTTTCAACGGCACCATTCTGGACAATATCAGATACGGCCGGCTGGAAGCAGCAGAAGAGGAAGTGTTCGAAGCCGCGAAAGCTGCGCATGCTGACCACTTTATCCGCGCCTTCCCGGACGGGTACAAAACTGAACTCAATGAAGAGACTACCAACATTTCACAAGGGCAGAAACAGCTTCTGACAATTGCACGCGCCATTCTCGCCAATCCATCCATGCTCATTCTCGACGAGGCAACGAGCTCAGTCGATACCCATACTGAAGTGCTCATCCAAAAAGCCATGAACAATTTGATGAAAGGCCGCACCAGTTTTATTATTGCGCACCGGCTGTCAACAATCAGAGATGCTGACTGGATTCTGGTCATGAATCATGGTGACATTGTCGAGCAGGGAACGCATGAAAGCCTGCTTGAAAAGGGCGGTTTCTACGCCGAGCTGTACAACAGCCAGTTCGAAAAATCGGAAGCGGCTGAAGCTGTCTGAGCGGATTAATTTTTGATTGACGGCGCGTCATGGCGCGGATAGACTGAAACGGTTGGCGTGAATCCGAGAGAAATGCGCCAGCCATTCTTTTTATGAAGGGCAGTCATGGGTGCGCCATATCTCGAAATACGATTGGATATCATAGCGTCGAACGCTCAAGCGATTGTCGATTTCTGCGGTTCTTTCGGTGTGGAAGTCTGGGGTGTTACCAAGGGATGCTGCGGCATGCCTGAAGTTGCCCGCGCTATGCTTTCGGGAGGCGTTTTCGGTATCGGCGAGTCACGCCTGGCCAATATTTCACGCTTGCGTGAAGCCGGTATCGACGTGCCTTTTCTGATGCTGAGGCTTCCGCACATATCGGAAGCCAGGTCGATTGTCGAAGCCTTCGACATGAGTCTCAATTCGGAAATTGACACAATAAGAGCGCTCGCGGCTGAAGCACGCGCCATGAGAAAAAGGCATGGTGTTATCCTGATGGTCGATACCGGAGATCTCCGCGAAGGTTTGTGGCCAGATCGGGTTTCTGAGACTGCACGGAAGATTGCCGATCTCGATGGGGTGGAGCTTGTCGGCCTGGGCACCAATCTTTCCTGCTATGGCGGGGTTATACCTTCCGAAGCCAACCTGGGCCTCCTCGTTCAACTCGCCCGCCAGATCGAACAGGAATTTGGTGTTAAGTTGAAATATATTTCCGGCGGCAATACGAGTACCTTGCCGCTCATGGCCAGTGGAAAACTGCCCGCAGGCGTCAACATGCTCCGGATAGGAGAAGCGATTTTACAGGGCACCGAGTCAATACACAGGACTCCATGGCCGGGCACCCGTCAGGACGCTTTTGTGCTTCATGCTGAAGTAATCGAAATTGCTGATAAACCCTCTGTGCCTATCGGAGAGCGGGGACAGGATGGTTTCGGCGGCTACCCGGTTTTTGAGGATCGCGGGCTAATCCGCCGGGCGATCGTGAACATAGGCCGCCAGGATGTCCTGGTTGAAAATCTGACCTGCCTCGATAAAGGCGTAACCATTCTCGGCGCATCGAGCGACCACATGATTCTGGACGCAACCCATGCCCTGCAGCCCTTGAACATTGGCGATACGGTCAGTTTTAATCTTGGGTACGGGGCAATGCTGCAGGCAATGACCTCCCCATATATAGAAAAAAAACCGGCCCCCTGAGCGGAGCCGGTTTCACTGCAAACCTGAAAATGAATCACATAAATCTTACTCAAGCCCGTAGTGCTTTGGTCCAAACCATTTTGGCAGAAGGAACGTTCCCGCAACAAAGGGAATCGCAGTCGCTATAATTGAAGCAAGAGCACTCCATGTAAAGCCGCCGACAACCGTTCCAACCATGGCGCATGCGGCAACAAAAACGGCATACGGCAGCTGCGTCGCAACATGCTCCAGGTGGGGTACGCTTGCTCCTGTGGATGAAAGAATCGTCGTATCGGAAATCGGCGAGCAGTGATCCCCGAACACCGAGCCGCCGAGCACAACGCCAATTGTCAGAGCAACCGCGTTGACAGTCTGATCCGGCGTCATGTTCGCCATCTTGGCGAGCTGGACAATAATGGGAAGCGAAACAGGAACCATGATTCCCATCGTACCCCAGCTTGTTCCGCTTGCGAACGAGATGATACATGACAGAATGAAGACGACAAGGGGGAAGAACTGGATCGGGAAATTGCCATTGACGACCACTTCTGAGAGGTAGCTTCCAAGTCCGACACCGCCGTCACCAGGGCTGGATTTGATGACGCCGCCGAGTGTCCATGCCAGGGTCAGGATCATGGCTGCCGGAACCATGGCTCTGAAGCCATCGAGCATCGCTTCGCCGGCCGCTTTGAGATTGAGCAGTTTTCGCAGGATGAAATAGATGTAGCCAAAAACAGTAGCAAAAATAAGAGCGTACATCAAAGCTTTTGAAGAGTCCGTATCATTGAATGCCTGTCCCAGCGGGATCGCGGCCATCGCCTCACCGATAGTCTTGATGTTTTCACCATCCACAGCGCCCATCCAGGTCGTCATCGGGAAAAAGAACAGCGCTATGAAAATGACAGCGAATATCGGAACCAGGAAGTCAAAGGGTTTCGCGTTATTCGTGTGGACTTTGCTTTCAACCTGGCTTACGACGGTGCCATATTTTTCCTCGTCAAACAGGCCGATTCCTTTCAGCGCCCGCGCCTCGGATCTGGCCATCGGGCCGAAATCCTTATAGGTGATGGTAATGAATAGAACCATAAAAATGGCGAATATAGCATACAGATTGAATGGGATGGTTTTAAGGAAGAACACCAGTTCACCGACCCCCAGCCCCTGCCATTCAGGCATTGCCTTGTAAGTGCCGATGACAAAGGCAACCCAGCCTGATATGGGTGCAATAATGCAGACCGGGGCAGCTGTCGAATCCAGAATGTACGCGAGCTTGGCGCGTGAAATTTTCTTTGCATCGCAAAGCGGCTTCATGCAGGTGCCGATGGTCAATGAATTAAAATAATCATCGAAAAAGATGATGATTCCAAAAAGCCAGGTGAATATCAGAGCGCCGGTGCGGGACTTGATCTTTTTCCCCGCCCACGAGCCCAGCGAATAAGCCGCGCCTGATTTTGCGAGCATGCCTACCAGGAGCCCCAGAATGATGGTAAACAGCAGGACTCGGATGTTCCATCCATCAGCCAGGGTGTCAGCGATTCGATCCGCCAGGTTGATAAGCCCGAAGTAGGGATTGCCGCCAACCGCAATCAAGGTGCCGGATAGCGCTCCCAGGAACAATGAAATGACGACGTCCTTGGTTGTTACGGCAAGAATGATCGTCAATAACGGTGGGATGATCGACAGGATGCCAAAATGCAGCTGTTCCATGAAAAAATTCCTCCTTTCTTCTGAAAAAGCCTGATTTTTTGATTTTACATCCTAAAAACCAATAACGCAAACTAAATTATGAATTTTATGGCCGTTTTATTGACTTTGCGTGCTTTTAATGCGCATTTTTCGGTCGAATTTTGCAGGATTGCATGCTTTTGCAGCCCGGAGCCGCGTTGTGCGAAAGAAAAAAGGCGCTTCCGAAAGGGAAGCGCCTTCAAATTCAATTTTAGCAGGTTTGATTCTGACAGGCAGAAATCAGTAATCCATGCCGCCCATTCCGCCCATTCCGCCGCCAGCGGGCATTGCGGGTTTTTCTTTTTCAGGCAGATCGGTGATGGCACATTCGGTTGTGAGCAGGAGCGCTGCGACGGAAGCAGCGTTCTGAAGCGCGGAGCGGGTGACCTTGGCCGGATCGATGATACCAGCTTTCACCATATCGACCCATTCCATCCTGGCAGCATCGAAGCCGATGCCCTTCTTGGAGGATTTTGCCTTGTCGGCGATGATGGAACCATCGACACCGCCATTTTCCGCGATCTGGCGGATTGGCTCTTCAAGAGCGCGCTTGACGATCTTGTAACCGACTTTCTCATCGTCAGTGAGTTTAGCAGTGTTGGCTTTCTCGAGGGCAATAGCCGCCTGGATGAGGGCGATTCCGCCTCCAGGGACAATACCTTCTTCGATAGCCGCACGGGTAGCGGAGAGTGCGTCTTCCACCCGGTGCTTTTTCTCTTTCATTTCAACTTCAGTGGCCGCACCGACATTGATGACAGCGACACCGCCAGCGAGTTTGGCAAGGCGCTCCTGGAGCTTTTCACGGTCATAATCGGATGTGGTTTCCTCAATCTGCTTCTTGATCTGAGCAATGCGGTCCTGAATGTCTTTCTGCTTGCCGCCGCCATTGATGATAGTGGTGTTGTCCTTGTCAACCTTGACAGTCTTGGCGGTTCCAAGCTGGGAGAGCGCGGTGTTTTCCAGTTTGAGACCGAGCTCTTCAGAAATGACCTCGCCGCCGGTCAGGATGGCGATATCTTCGAGCATGGCCTTTCGGCGATCGCCAAAGCCAGGAGCCTTGACAGCGCAGACATTGATGGTGCCGCGTAGGTGGTTGACGATCAGGGTGGCGAGGGCTTCGCCTTCGATATCCTCAGCAATAATGAGAAGCGGCTTGCCAGTCTGAGCGGTTTTCTCGAGAACTGGGAGCAGATCCTTCATGTTGGAAATCTTCTTGTCGTGAATGAGAATGAGCGGGTTTTCGAAGACGGTGGTCATGGAATCGCGGTTGGTGACAAAATAGGGGGAGGTATAACCGCGGTCGAACTGCATGCCTTCGACAAAATCGATCGTGGTGTCCATGGTTTTGGACTCTTCAACGGTGATGACACCGTCTTTGCCGACTTTTTCCATGGCGTCAGCGATCTGCATACCGATTTCCTTGTCGTTGTTGGCGGAAACGGACGCGACATCGGCAATCTCTTCTTTTTCCTTGATTTCCTTGGCGTTTTTCTTGATTTCATCAACAGCAAGAGAAACAGCGAAGTCGATGCCGCGCTTGAGGCCCATTGGATCCATTCCGGCGGCGACGGCTTTGAGCCCTTCCTTGACGATTGAATAGGCGAGGACGGTAGCGGTGGTGGTTCCATCGCCGGCGATGTCGTTTGTCTTGGTGGCAACTTCTTTCAGAAGCTGGGCGCCCATGTTTTCATACGGATCTTCCAGTTCGATTTCCTTTGCGACCGATACACCATCCTTGGTGACTGTCGGCGCACCGAACTTCTTGTCCAGAAGAACATTACGGCCTTTTGGCCCCAGGGTAACCTTGACGGCTCTTGAAATGGTTTCTACACCCACCAGGAGTTTTCGCCGCGCCTCTTCGCTGAACAAAAGTTGTTTAGCCATACCTTCGTTCTCCCTCTATTTGATTAATTTCCGACGACCGCAAAATTCCTGCGGATGAAAATCTGCGGGAATCGGGTTCGTATGGTATTATTTAGCCAATCTGGCCAGGACATAAGATAGTAAAATTTGTGAAAATCGGCAAGGGGATAGCGGAAAACAGTGAAAAACAGTCTAAAAACGAAGAAAACAAGGGCAATTCGGGCTGAGCTAAATTCAACAAACCAGCTATTTATGCTAGAGTGGGACCTGTGAAAAAAACTATTGAACTTCTCCATGAAGACGCGGCATTCCTGATCGCCGATAAGCCGTCAGGCTGGCTCTCCATAAACGACCGCTATGATCCTGATGCGCCTGTCGTCTTGAATGCGCTCGAAAAAGAATTCGGCAAGCTGTTTGTTGTACATCGAATCGATAAAGACACCTCGGGTGTTCTGCTTTTCGCGCGGAACGCACAAGCACACAAAATTTTGAATGACCAGTTTGCCACCCACGAGGTGCAAAAAAAATACATCGCCTTGGTTCGCGGTGTTCCCGATGAGGCTGAATGGCGCTGTGAACTGCCGCTCAGGGCGGATGCCGATAAAATGCACCGCACCATCATTGATGCACGCCGGGGCAAGGATGCGGTAACCCGATTCAAACTTTTAGAAACCCTGGGGCAATACTCGGTTGTTGAAGCATATCCTGAGACCGGGAGAACCCACCAGATCCGCGTACATCTTGCTGCGACCGGCTACCCCATCGCCTGTGACCCCTTGTATGGGGACGGAAAGCCGATCCTGCTGTCTTTGCTGAAACGCCGTTGGAAAGGCGATATATATGAAGAAAAGCCGCTCATTTCCAGAACGGCTCTTCATGCAGAGTATCTGTCTTTTAGTCATCCTGTGACGAATGCGTTGCTTGAAATCAGTTCCCCGCTTCCTCGTGACATGAAAGCGGTGTTCAAACAGCTTCGCTCGCTCTAGGAACAGCGCTGCCCGGCTATCTTTTCCCCGTCAGCTTGATAATATGATAGCCGAATTGCGTCTGTACGACATCGGATACCGAACCCACACCGAGATTTTTGCAGGCATACTCGAATGGGGCGACCATTTTCCCTGGGCCAAACCAGCCGAGGTCGCCGCCTGAGGATTTTGACGGACAGGTTGAGAACTCGCGCGCAAGGCCTTCAAAATTGGCGCCCTGTTTAACCCGTTTCAACAATTCCTGCGCAAGATTTCGATCTTTTACCAGAATATGGCTTGCTCTCCATTCCATAGCGACCCTCATTATTCCGTGGTTATTTCCATGCGAGGTGGAAGCGCCTGATTTTTTCTACGACGCTTAAAATCTGCTCAGTCGGCGGCAGAATGGTTGTCCTGAAATGAGCCGTTCCCGCAACCTGCCTGAATCCGGTTCCAGGGACCAGACAGACACCTTCCTGCTCAAGCAGAGCCATACAGTACTCTTCGTCGGTTCGCCCTTGCGGCAACATAATGCTGGGGAAGGCGTACATGGCTCCCGTTATCGGCTGACAGGAAATGCCTGGAATCTCGTTGAGTCCATCAGCCAGGATTTTTGCCCGTTTTGCAAGCTCGGACAGGATGCTATTCTTTTCTTCATTATATTTCGAATATGAAGGCGAGCCTTCCGCAGGGGGCTTTACCATCAGATAGGTGACTACTTGTCCCGGCAGATTGGAGCATAGTGAAACGGATTGCAGTTTGGTAATTTGAGCCAAGACATCCTGCGAGACATTACGGACTTCCATGTACCCGCCCCGGTGGCCGCATTCACCTAGAAAACCCTTGGATGTCGAATGAAAACTGAACAGGCTGACTTCTCGCTCGCGGATTTCGGTCATGACGCGCGCAAAGGATATAAAAGAATCTTCCGGACGATAGATATTCTCCTGATAGACTTCATCGGCAAGAATTGACAAACCATGCGTCTTGGCAAATTGAATGACCATTTCAATATTTTCGCGGCTAAGCACCGAACCTGTCGGGTTGCCCGGATTGATAACAACAATTGCCTTTATCTTGACACCATGCGCGTGGGCTTCCAGATAAGCCTCTTCCAGCATTTTATAGGAAAGATTCCAGCCTGAAGATTCGTCAAGATAATATCCAACCTGCACGCCTCCATAGAGGGTTATGGTCGCAGAGTAGAGCGGATACTGCGGAATGGGGATCATGATGCCATCCTGCTCTCCTGCGATGAGAATTCTGAGAGCTGTCTGTACGCCCTTGGATGCGCCGTCGGTCAGATAGATGTGGTCAGGGTTGCTTTCCACTTTCAAAGCCGTCGTGGAATCCCGTTTTTCAATAAATTCTGCGATCGCTTTACGGACAAAAAGCATGCCTTTGGAATCGGAATACGCGCCCAAACCGTGCTTTGATTCTTTCAGAATGGTTTTCGCTGTTTCGATCGCATCCTGGGGAAACATTGAATCAGCGCGCTCGATCATCTGCGGATATTCAGTCAGCGCGAGTACCTGCCGAATGTAGGTAATGGGCTTCTGCTTCAATGCCTGTGGATTGCCGATATTGCAGTAAATGATTTCTTTGCCGGCTTTTTCCAGCTCCTGGGCGCGGGCAACAATGGGACCTCTGACCGCGTAATGCGTATCCAGAACCGCTTTTCCGATCTCTGAGATTGATAATGCCATGATCCGATTTCTCCTGGCTTTGCTGTTTCGGCTATTTTAGCATGAGTTGATAAATATGTAAACTGATAGTGCCCCGGCGACAGTCTGTCGAATAATTATTCATTATTCTGCAATAACTTATCAAGCGGAGCCTTATCTCCTCTACTTGACCATAACCATCCCTTGGTATATACAGAACCAAGGCTGCGCTTCAGCGCGGCAGCGTCAATCCAGGAGGAAACAATGCCCGTCAATTTGAAAGGCCGGAGTCTTTTGACACTGAAGGATTTTTCGACTGAGGAAATCCGTTATCTTCTCGACCTATCACATGATCTGAAAGCCAAAAAGCGAGCAGGCGTCAAAGGCAATCTGCTCAATCGCAAAAACATTGTTCTGATTTTTGATAAAGCTTCGACACGGACCCGCTGTGCATTTGAAACCGCATGCTGGGATGAAGGCGGAAATGCCACCTTCCTGACCAATTCACAAATGGGAAAGAAAGAATCAATTGAAGATACCGCCAAAGTTCTGGGCAGAATGTATGATGGAATCCAATACCGCGGCTTCTCGCAGGAGCTGGTTGAGGATCTTGCCAAATATTCCGGAGTTCCTGTCTGGAACGGGCTGACTGATGATGATCATCCAACCCAGATCCTTGCAGACCTTCTAACCATCGAAGAGCATATCGCAAAGCCGCTGTCCAAGGTCAAAATGGTGTACTGCGGCGATGCCCGCAACAATATGGGCAACGCTCTGATGATCGGTTCCGCCAAAATGGGGATGCATTTTGTCGCCCTTGCGCCTCGCGAGCTCTGGCCGAATGAGAAATTGACTGCTGAAATGAAGGCTGTTGCCAACGAAACCGGCGGCAAAATCGAATTTTTCTCAATTGAAGACGCTGACAAGGCGCTCGCAGGCGCAGATGTCCTCTATACCGACGTCTGGGTTTCCATGGGCGAAGAAGACAAGTTTGAAGAAAGAATCAAGCAGCTGGAACAATATCGCGTGACCATGGATTTTGTGAAAAAGACTGGCAATCCTGATGTCATTTTCCTGCACTGCCTCCCCGCGTTCCATGATACCGAAACAGCGGTCGGCAAAGACATACAGAAAAAATTCGGCATCAGCGAGATGGAAGTTGCCGATGCTGTTTTCCGCTCGCGACATTCCAAGGTGTTCGATCAGGCTGAAAATCGCCTGCACACTATTAAGGCAATCATGGTTGCGACTATTGGCGATCTTTGATGCCAACAATCGATAGAATGTAATCTGACCAATTGTCTGTCCGCCGGTCGAGTCGGCTCCCAAAGCTCCTGCTGTTTTACAGCAGGAGCTTTTTTTATCAGGATTGGACAGCCATGCCGCATGCTGTAAATCCTTTCGATAAATGTGCTATAGTGAAACCTGGAGCTAGATGTGACAGAATTGACTGACCCGCGGCCGAAGGCGGAACGGAGCCTTCTGGTTGGCATAGAAAAAGATACCATTCGAAAAGCCGAGGCGCAGAGCCTTCTCGATGAACTGAAAGGGCTTGCAAAAACGCTGGGCATCGATGTCGCTGACTCGATACTGGTCAAACTGCGTGAAAAAACCGCAAATCTGCTGGTCGGATCAGGCAAGGCGCAGGAGATAGCCAACGCAGCGGAAGCGCTCAACGCGGAATCTATAATTTTTGATCATATATTAACCCCTGTTCAGCAGCGGAATTGGGAAACACTGACGAAAAAAAAGGTGTATGACAGGGCAGAGCTCATCATCAGAATTTTTTCAGCTCGCGCACTGACAAAAGAAGCTGGCCTTCAGGTTGAGCTTGCCCAACTGCAGTACGCGCTTCCGCGGCTTGCTCACTCCTATGAAGAACTCTCCCGTCAGCGCGGCGGCCGTTACGGTACGAAAGGCGCAGGGGAGCAGAAAATCGAGCTAGATCGCCGGAGTATCGAACGCCGAATTCATGAAATCAAGGAAGAACTGAAAGAAGTTCAAATGTCCCGCGAGATCCAGCGGAAGCGGCGCGAACGAATTCTGCTTCCGAGAGCCGCACTTGTTGGATATACAAATGCCGGAAAATCAAGTCTTCTGAATGCGCTTACCAATGCTCAAGTCCTGGCAGAAGACAAGCTTTTCGCGACGCTTGATCCTACGACACGACGACTGACGCTCGCATCAGGCGGCACCCTCCTCTTGACTGACACCGTTGGGTTTGTAAGAAATCTGCCGCACGGGCTTGTTGAAGCCTTCAAGGCAACCCTTGAAGAAGCCGCGCTGGCTGACCTCCTGATTCATGTGGCAGACGCCAGCGATCCTGAAGTGGAAGTCCACATGCAGACAACTGAAAAAGTGCTATCCGAAATCGGTGCAGGAATGAAACCGCGAATTCTGGTGCTCAACAAAACGGATATCGCTGATCCTGAAAAAATCGATCAGTGGACGAGAATTCATGGTGCGGGAATCCCGGTTTCAGCAAAAACAGGGGAAGGGCTTGAGCTTCTTGCCAAAGCGATTGAGCAGGCGCTGACGGCTGAAATGGGAGCGTATGAATTCGAATTTCCGCACAATGAATATGCGCTGGTAGCGCTCATTCACCGCGAGGGTTCCATTCTCTCCGAGCGGACGACCGACTCGGGAACCAGAATCGTATGCCGAATCCCCGAACGGATACTGCATCGCGTTGAAAAATATTGTGTAACAAATGAAGCGCAGGATGGAGGATATGATGCCGAAAATCAATAAAGTTTTAATCGTCGGGGCAGGAGCAATCGGCGCTGCAATCGCTTCCAGAATATTCGATGTTAACCCTGATGCTGTCGCGTTGGCCGCTTCAGGCGAACGAAAACAGCGGTATCTTCGTGATGGTTTCATTGTGAACGGCAAACGGTATGATTTCAGGTTAGCCGATTCAGCTGGAGCCACACTATACGACCTCATTATTCTCGCTGTGAAAAATTATGATCTTGAATCAGCCATAGAGGAAATCAGACCCTTTGTCGGAGAGAATACAACAATTCTTTCTTTGCTTAATGGAATTACCAGCGAGCAGATTTTGCGGGCAGAATTTGGAAAGGATGCGGTTCCGCTCGCTTTTATTATTGGAATAGATGCTTTGCGCGAAGGCAATAGAATCGATTTCCCACGGCCTGGTGAGATCCGTTTCGGCGATGAAAAAAATGATTCTGACAATCTCAGACCAGCGATAGCCGAAATAGCAGACTTTCTGAAATCGCATAACGTTCCATACTCGATTCCCAACGACATGGTCCGAGCTATGTGGTATAAGTTCATGATGAATGTGGGACTCAATCAGTGGTCAGCAGTACTGAGAGCACCATACGGGGTTTTTCAGAAGAATGCCATTGCCCGTGATTTAGTCCGCGAAACCATGGAGGAGGTTGTTGCGCTTGGAATACAGCGTGGTGTTGCAATTTCCTCCGCCGATATTGATTCGCTGTTTACGATCCTGGACACGCTTGGTCCGGAAGGAAAAACTTCCATGCTGCAGGATGTCGAGGCCCAGCGCAAAACGGAAGTGGATGCTTTCGCAAAAGTTGTCGTAGACGAGGCATCTTGTTCGGGCATTCCCGTCCCTGCAAATGCGATGCTGTTCAGAATGATTTCCTGCATCGAGCAGAGCTATGCCGATTTGGCGCGTTGATGCAGGTTTCTTAGGGAATAATCAGCGCAGTTCATTGCGCCGATGACCGCACCAGCGAAATTTCACCTGAAGAATATGACCGGAGACTACCATCTGTCAGCCTGATGAGTATCTGCCCCGAACTATCAATCCCTTCCAGAATTCCTTGCGAAAACTTGTCTTGCTCAGGATGACCTTCTGCAAACCGAATGTTCATGCCGAGTTTCCACATTCTGCTGATATAGGCAGTACGCCATTCGTCATTGGCTGAAAAAGCAAGAATATTTTCGACGGTCCTCCGTATCAAGTACTCTCCCTGATCTGACAGCGGCTGGATGCCCAGAATTTCTTCCAGACTGACTGCTGAATTTCCAAGAACTTCCGGATATGCTCCTTTTTGCAGATTTATGCCCATGCCGATGAGAAACCATCCCGCCGACTGTTCGATGAGAATGCCGGCAAGTTTTCTGAACGAGTCAGGATCAGCATGATCTCCAGATGCAAGGATATCGTTTGGCCACTTGAGCAGAAAGCTGGAACCTGCCAATTCGTGCGCGCTGGTTAGCTGCTCGAGAGCGATTGAGAGCGCAAGCCCTGTTTTCAGGCTCAAAGCTTCCGGCCGTACCAGTGAAACCGGCAGCATGATGGTCGTGAGCAGGGAAGAGCCTGGCTTTGCTTCCCATGTCCTTCCGGAAATCCTTCCCCTGCCATTCGTTTGATATCGAGCCACAACAGCGGCTGGTGAGGATAAGCCCTGCTGGATTAGGCTTCGGGCTGTATCCATGGTAGAGCTGACCGATTTAAATCGGAAAAAAGGCAGTTCCATGAAGCTGAATGTAGCCTTGAAAGCTCTTTTTTGCAAGTTTTTTTGAGGCAAGACTTGCAAGCGGTCTGATTTGCGGTACTATATCAGAACAAACTCAAAATGCTGAAAAGGATCTGCAAGGAGCTAGAGATGTGCGGAATAATCGGCTATACCGGCCCCCGGAATACATCAAAAATCCTGCTTGAGGGCTTGCGGCGCCTGGAATACCGGGGCTACGACTCTGCCGGGATTGTTGTGGGAAAAGAATCCGAGAAGAGCGGAGAGCTCACAATTATCAAATCAGTAGGGAAAATTGCAGCGCTGAAATCAATAGTGCCGCATAATCTGGAAGGCTCCTGGGGCATCGGCCATACCCGCTGGGCTACCCATGGCGGCGTTACTGAAAGCAACGCACATCCCCATACCGACATGTCGGGAAAGATCGCGGTTGTTCATAACGGTATTATAGAAAACCATACGGCGATAAAGTCAATGCTGCAGGCAAAAGGCTGTGTTTTCAAGAGCGAAACCGACACCGAAGTGATTCCTCATCTCATAGCGCAATATTATGAAGGAGATCTTCTCAAGGCGCTTCTGAAAGCCTTGCAGCATTTGTCGGGGACCTATGCAATCGCCTGTATCCACGCGGATGAACCAGGAAGAATCATAGGCGCCCGCAACGGTGGGCCGCTTGTCGTGGGAATTGGCTCAGGGGAAATGTTCCTCGCCAGCGACATCACTGCTATGGTTGCGTATACCGATAAAGTGGTGTATCTGAACGATGGCGAAATAGTGGATATCAACGCTGGAGCTTTCACCATCACGAACCGTTTCGAACAGCATGTCGATAAGGCAGTCGATACCATCAGCTGGGAGCTTGGTTCAATCGAAAAGGGCGAATTTCCCTGCTACATGGAGAAGGAAATTTTCGAACAGCCCGAATCTATTGCGCGAGCCATCTCGGGGCGTCTTGACGCTGAGAACGCGACTGCAAAGCTGGGAGGACTCAATCTGGGGAGAAAGATGCTCTCGGATATCAGCAGAGTCAAGGTAATTGCAGCCGGCACCAGCTGGCACGCCGGACTCGTTGGATCCTTCCTGCTTGAGCAGGTCGCGCGTGTCCCGGCCCAGGCAGAGCTTGCCAGCGAACTTCGATACAGAAACCCTGTTGTAGAAAAAGACAGCCTCTGGTTTACCGTAAGCCAGTCGGGGGAAACCGCGGATTCGCTGTACGCAATGCGTGAAATCCAGAGAAAGGGCGGAACGGTGCTCGGAATCTGCAATGTTGTCGGCTCAACCATAGCCCGTGAGTCCGATGGCGGCATCTATGTCCATTCGGGTCCGGAAATTGCGGTTGCGTCGACAAAGGCGTTTACAAGCCAGCTTGCAGCGTTCTATCTCTTTACGCTCATGGTCGCCCGAATGCGGGACATGTCAAGAGAAGAAGGATCCAAGTTCCTGACCGCGCTGCAGGAAGTACCGGCAAAAGTGGCTGAAACCCTGAAACAGCGGGACCATGTTCAGAGAATCGCCAAGAAGTATTGCCATGCGAAGGATTTTCTATTTCTCGGCAGAGGCATCCTCTACCCGATTGCCCTGGAAGGGGCCCTGAAGCTGAAAGAAATCAGCTACATCCATGCCGAAGGCTGCAGCGCCGGCGAAATGAAGCATGGCACCATAGCGCTGGTCAGCCCTGAATTGCCGAGCGTATTCCTTGTTTCCGATGATTTCCTTCGCGAAAAAACGATTTCAAACATGCGCGAAATCAAAGCCAGGGGAGGTCCTGTCATCGCGGTCGGCGTCGAAGGTGATCTGGAAACAGAAAAGATTGCCGATGAATTCATACCGGTTCCCCGAATGGACCCGCGGTTCTATCCCTTTACCATGATTCTTCCGCTCCAGCTACTGGCATATTTTTCCGCGCTCGAACTTGGAAGGGATGTCGATCAGCCGCGGAACCTGGCTAAGAGCGTAACGGTGGAATGAACAGGCAGCAATCGGTAAACAATTATCAAAAAGAATAATACCAGTTGTTGAATACCAAGAGTGGGGTTATACTACTCTGGATTTATTACTCACGCCCAAGGAGGATGTATGAAGAGGGCATTATTTGTACTGGTGCTGGTTCTTTCAATCGCGCTGGTCGGCTGCGCGGGAACCGCAAAATCCGACACAATCAAAGTCGGCTGGTTCGGCGCGCTCACGGGCGACCAGGCAGTCTGGGGTGAAAACGAGTTCAATACCGTCAAGATGTTGTTCGAAGAGTACAACAACGCTGGCGGTATCGAAGTTGGCGGCAAGAAATACAAGCTCGAAGTCATCGGCTATGACAACAAGGGCGATGCCCAGGAAGCGGTCAATGTCGTGAAGCGGCTGACAGGTCAGGACAAGGTCGTTGCGATCCTCGGCCCGAATGCCTCAGGCAACGCCATTCCCATAGCGCCCGTTCTTGAACAGGCCAAAGTTCCCGACATTGCCACGGTCGCGACCAATCCCAAAGTTACCGTTCTCGATGGCAAAGTAAAACCATACAATTTCCGCGTCTGCTTCATCGATCCCTATCAGGGCGCCGTTGCCGCCGGATATGCCTATGACAAGCTCAACGCCCGCAAAGCCGCCATCCTCTATGATGTGTCCGATGACTATTCACAGGGATTGCGCGAGTTCTTCAAGGCGAATTTCGAGAAAAAGGGCGGCATGATTGTCGCTGACGAATCCTTCAATGGCGGCGATGTCGATTTCAGACCTCAGCTTTCAAAGATAAAAGCTGCTAACCCCGACATTATCTTTATGCCGTACTTCTTTAAGGAAGTAGCGCTCTCTGCCAACCAGGCACGCGAACTCGGCATCAAGACAACCCTGATGGGCGGCGACGGATGGCCTTCAGATCAGCTGATTTCCATGGGCGGTAAAGCAGTTGAAGGCAGTTACTTTGTCAACCACCTCGACTATGCCGATCCAGCGGTTCAGGATTACAAAGCCCGCTACAAGGCAAAATACGGCAAGGAAACCGAACTCAATGGCTATCTCGTCCATGACGCAGTGCTCCTTCTGGTGGCTGGTCTCCAGAAAGCTGGAAAAGTCAACGGTGAAGCGCTGGCTAAGGCTATCCCGGGACTTCAGGTTCAGGGTATCACCGGTATGATCAATATCAGCCCGGAAACCCACAACCCAGAAGGCAAGGACGCTGCCATCATCAAGATCATTGATGGCCAGTATGTTTTCCAGGAAAAGTACGCTGCAAAATAAGAGCTTCCCTGTGGTTGCCATCAACCATTGAGCCAAGATGCTTCTGGTATCGATGTTACATACATTTGAGTCAGAAGCATCATTTTTCCTGAAAAGGGCATGGCCGGATCCCTTCAGGGGTCCGGTTGTGCTTTTTTCAACCCTCAATCCTGTTGAAAAAGGATAGGCCATGACACAGTTCTTCCAACAAGTCATAAACGGACTTTCCATCGGTTCTGTTTATGCATTGATGGCCGTTGGATACTCCCTTGTATATTCCATCATGAATTTTTCCAATTTTGCCCATGGTGGCGTCATCATGCTGGGAGCGTATTTCGGCTTTTTTTCACTGACACTCCTTCATTTGCCGTTTTTTGCGGCATTCCTGCTGGCTTCGTTTGGCACAACCATCCTTGCGATTATCGTTGAGCGAATCGCTTACAAGCCACTTCGGGAAAGAAAAGCGCCTTTTCTGTACTTTATTATTTCTGCAATGGGCGCTTCGATTCTTCTGGAAAATATTGTCATCGCAACCATTGGACCGACATTTAGGACATATCCGCCGGTTTTTGAACGCACACCTATCAGTATCGGGCCCTTGGCCATCGGAAGGCTCGATCTGCTGATGTTCGCAATTTCGGCGGCCTGTCTCACCGCCCTGATTCTTTTCATTGAAAAAACCAAAATGGGCAAAGCCATCCAGGCCGCTGCCTATAATATTAAAGCCTGTGCCTTAATGGGCATCAATACTGACAAGGTCATTCTCATTGTTTTTGGTCTTGGCGGATTCCTCGCCGGTGTGGCTGGCGTCTTTTTCGGCATGAAATACACGGTATATCCCCAGATCGGAAACATCACAACCAAGTCATTCATTGCCGCAGTTTTCGGCGGGCTTGGAAGTCTGCCTGGCGCAGTGCTCGGTTCAGTGATTCTCGGTACGCTCGAGACCTTTGTTGCCGGATACCTTTCATCCCAATACCGTGATCTGATCGCTTTCGTCATATTGATTGGCGTTCTCATCATCCGTCCGTCCGGTATCATGGGCAAGAATACGGAAGATAAAGCATAAGGCTCCAGGGGGTTATGATGGATTGGACATACATCCAGGGCATTCTGATGCTGGCTGGAATAAATTTGATATCAGTACTGGGGCTCAGCCTTTTAACGGGCTTTACGGGACTGTTCTCATTCGGCCATGCGGGATTCATGGCAATCGGTGCCTACATCGGTGCCTTGATGACAGTTTCGCCTTCAACAACACCTGCCGGACTTGGGCTGCCCTTTTTTGTCGGAATCATCGCGGGAGGTGCGGCAGCGGGAATTGTCAGCTATTTTATCGGGCGGATTACGCTCAATCTGAAAGGCGACTATTTCTGTATCGCGACACTCGGATTTGGTGAAGCGATTCGGCTGATTCTCAATAACGTCCAGATATTCGGTGGTTCGCGCGGCTGGCCCGGCGTTCCCTATAAGTCAACCCTGCCTGTCATTATTCTGGTTGATGTGATCGCGGTGCTTTTTCTCGCAAACCTGATAAAATCCCGGCATGGCAGAAATATGATCGCGGTCAGAGAGGAGGAACTGGCTGCGCAGATTTCCGGAATCGATGTTTTCAAATATAAGATGATCGCGCTTATCATCAGTGCGGTGTATGCCGGCGTTGCCGGTGTTTTCTTCGGCCACTATATGACGTTCATTCAGCCCAAGATGTTTTCGATGACCAAATCCACTGAATTGACCATTATTGTCATTTTCGGCGGACTTGGCTCAATTTCAGGTTCAGTGCTAGGCGCAGTTCTGCTGACAGCCCTGCCGGAAATATTGCGGGCATTCGAGATCTGGCGCCTGGTATTTTATGGCGCTGCCGTTATCCTCATCATGATCTCACGGCCAAAAGGACTCATGGGCGGCATGGAATTGACACCATCTGGAATCAGAAAAGCCCGGCTTGAACGCAAGGCTCGATTGGACGCCCGGGCGGAAGCCCGGAGGCTCAATGGGCTCGAAGATGGCTCTGCTGAAGAGGGAAGGGGGGCGTGATGGCAGCAATACTTGAAATAAGCAATCTGACCAAGCGCTTCGGCGGATTGGCAGCTGTCAACGATGTGAGTTTTTCAGTCCCTGATGGCGGCATTGTCGGGCTTATCGGACCGAACGGCGCTGGCAAAACGACAATTTTCAACCTTGTGACCGGAGTTTATTCGGTTACCTCAGGCGATGTGAAGTTCCAGGGGAAGAGCATTGTCGGCCTGCCTCCCTTCAAAATCGCGGACAAGGGCATCACCCGCACCTTTCAGAACATAAGGCTTTTTAAAAACCTGACGGTGTTTGAAAACGTGCTCACCGCCTGCCACATGAGTGCACAGTACAATCTCGCGGAAACAATTCTCAGACTTCCGCGCTTCAGAAAAGAAGAAAAAATGCTCTATGAAAAAGCGGAAAATCTGCTGAGCATCATGGGGCTGACTGAGCGGCGAGACTTGGTTGCCAACAATCTTCCGTATGGAATGCAAAGGCGGTTGGAGATTGTCCGGGCGCTGGCTCTGGATCCGAAATTGCTCCTGCTCGACGAGCCTGCCGCAGGAATGAATCCGGATGAAACAGAGCAGCTCATGAATCTGATCGGCAGGATTCGGAAGGATTTCAACCTTTCCGTTCTGGTCATAGAGCACCACATGGACCTGATCATGGGCGTCTGTGAGCATATTGTCGTTCTCAACTTCGGGCTTAAACTGGCTGAAGGCAAGCCGGAAGAAGTAGCCAACAATCCCAAAGTTGTCGAAGCCTATCTCGGCACGACAGAGGAGGCATAGACGATGCTGACAGTAAAAGACCTGCATGTTTCTTACGGCGGAATCCGTGCGCTAAAAGGCGTCTCGCTCTCCGTGAACAAGGGCGAAATTGTCACTATCATTGGAGCGAACGGGGCGGGTAAATCCACCTTGCTCAACACTATCTCCGGCTTTCTGAAACCGAACCGCGGCGAAATTCTGTATAACCGTGAAAAACTGGCTCGGCGCCCCGATTTGATTGTAAAAACTGGTATCTGCCATGTGCCGGAGGGCCGATTGATCTTCGCCAATCTGACGGTTACCGACAACCTGATTCTCGGCGCATATCTGCGCAATGACAGCAAGGCGATCAAAGAGGATCTGGAAAAAGTGTTTACGCTTTTCCCGCGCCTTAAAGAGCGGGAGCTTCAGCTGGCTGGAACCCTTTCGGGCGGAGAACAGCAGATGCTCGCCATGGGACGCGCACTGATGACCAACGGGGAACTGGTTTTAATGGATGAACCATCGCTCGGACTTGCCCCGCTTCTGGTCCAGACAGTCTTCGATATAATTCTTCAGATACGCTCATTGGGGAAAACCATTCTTCTGGTTGAACAGAATGCGTTCAAGGCACTGAATATCGCCGATAGAGCCTATGTGCTTGAACAGGGACGAATTATAAAGCAAGGTCCTGCTGCGGAAATCGCGCGGGATCCGGCTGTCCGCGCGGCTTATCTCGGCTCGAAATCGGTCGCGATCAAAGCCTGATTTTTTTACCGAAAGGACTGATGCTAGCAAGCCACAGTCTTATGCGCCTGGCTCAGCCTGAAAAAAACCCGCGATACCTGAATGATTCAGCATCGCGGGCTTTTTCCCAATGAGAGCGTGAAGTCACCTCATAATATTCCAATCAGCAAAAGTCCGGCCAGAATGGTCGCGGTAAACATGGCGGCTGTCAGCCTGCCCGCATACCGATGAGCCTTTTTCAGAATCGGGATTCTCTTTTTATCCCTGACTCGAAAGATTGCCTGCCCAAGTATCGGATTCAACAGAAGAAGAATCAGCGTTGTAAGACCAAGAATCGCGTGCGGAACTCTGATGTGCGGTCCTCCGCTCGACTGAACCATCATGAAAGCAAATACAAAACCCGCAAGCGCAAATATCACAGCAGCGAGATTCAATGTCTTGTGAGCTTTAAGCCACCATTTTTTCGATTTGAAAAAACGGGCAATCACAATAGCAGAAGACATCGCGATAAACGCGGTTGCCAGACTTCCGATATGGAAAATGAGGAAATTCAATTACCGCCCTCCATCTTTAAAACCGCGCTTCCTGCTTTGCTGTGTTTGGCCGTAAACTGAAGATTGGGACTATAGGCCCAGATTACCTTGAAATTCCCGCTCATTGGAATTACTTTGTCAAACTTGTCACCGGTGTTGAGCAGGCGGGAAAATTCAAAGACAACCATATCCCCGGTCCTGGTTCCCGCAAAGGAAAGGATGCTGGAAGCACCGCCCTGGTTGACATCAGGCGGATGCGGTCCGAACATGCCCGTTGACCATGCGTCGACAGCCTGAACATTGCCCGGCTCGCCGACCAGCCCGAAAATCATGTCGGAATTGGCCATAACTGTGGTAGGCTCAAAACCAATCGCAACCCAGCCCGGCGTCTTGGCCATTATGGCCATAAACACCTTGTCACCTTGGAATTCCCAGTAAAGACGGTAATTTCCCTTGTCAAACACTGCCTCTTTCGAGTATTCGCCGTCTTTGAGAACTCCATCCACATCCACGGCGAAAGCCATGGAGCCGACTGCCAGAAACAACATTGCAAAAACAATATACTTTGCTTTCATAATTTGAAGATAAAAAAGCAAGGCCCCATCGTCAAATTCTTTTGAGCAGATTGGTATAAAAATCAGCGCAGGCGTCAAGATTATCCTTTTTAACTCGCTCGTCATACCCATGAACACCTTTCAGATCATCCTGCGATTGATACAGAGCCGTAAACCGATAGATGTCCTGCGCGACTTCGCGATAATGTTTCGTGTCAGTTCCCGCGCTGAAAAGGAAAGGCGCGCTGACCGCGTCCGGGTGCGATTTCTGAAGCGCTTCGGTAACAAGACGCCATCCTTGGCTCTTCGAACTTGATTCGGGAGAGGGCGGCACCACAAATTCCGCCCCTTTTGTCTTAACGCTGACACCGAAGGGTGAGCAAAGCTGTTCAAGATGAGCAACAACGCGCTCGGGGCTGTCGCCGGGCAGAATCCTGACATTGATGACAGCCTTGGCGGTTTCTGCGAGGACATTTTCCTTATTGGAACCTGAAAGCATGGTGCAGGCTGCGGTTGTCCGAATGAGGGCATTCGTGGATGGGCTGTTGGCAAAGGCCATTTTCAGCAATCCAGCAGTCAGCCATGTGTTATTGAAAATGAATTGATAGATGGGGGTAGAAACAGGAGCTATGGCTGACAGAAAGGATCGCATGGTTTGGGTCAGTCGAGCCGGGAATGGATTTTTTTCCAGGGCCAGCAGAGCCCGCGCAAGCTGTCCAGGGGCGGTTTTCTTAGGAGGCATAGATGCATGACCAGGATTTCCCTTGGCTTCCAGCAGAATATCAGCGTAGCCTTTCTCAGCTACACCGATCAGAGCAAGCGGCTGTTTGACAAAGGACAGCATGCCCTTGCCGATCGGGCCTCCCTCATCCAGCAAGAACAATGCTTTGACACCTTTCTGCTTGAGGTATTCGCCAATCAGCCGGGCACCCCGCACCCCGCCTATCTCCTCGTCGCCGCCAAAAGCAAAATATACGCTTCGCTCTGGCTTGAAACCCCGCGACAGCAATGTCTCCGCAGCTTCAAGGATGCTAGCCATCAGTACCTTGATGTCCTGCGTTCCCCGTCCCCAGACCTCGGTATCAGTAATCTCACCTGAGAAGGGTCCGAATTTCCAATTTTTTTCATCGCCAGGCGGGACAACATCAAAGTGTGCGCATAAAATTACCGGCTCCAGGTCCTTTTTTATTCCTTCCCAGGTGTACAGAAGAGCTCTGGATCCTATTTCTTCCCGCCTTATTTGCGTGTGCACCCGCGGATAGAGCGCTTTGAGGCTTTCTTTCAGCGCTAAAAAGGCTTGTTCATTTTCATTTTCCGGATCGAATGACGAAACAGTAGCAAACCGGACCAGATTGGACAATTTTTCAGGCAAGTCAGGGTATTTCAATTGCATGATTCATTCCTTTTGCATCGAGTATGGAGCAGGAACCGCGCAAGGTCAACTGAGGATCTTTGAAAATGCAGACACATTTTGAAAGGCCTTCAGTTGAAAAAGGTGATTTGAAAAGCAGGCTTTCCACTTCCTGCTTCCAGTCCTTCAAGCTATACTGGCTTGCATGAGCGAATTTGTACATCTGCACAACCATTCCGATTATTCCCTTCTTGACGGGGCAGCGCCGGTCAAGGAAATGGTGGCAACCGCGAAACGGTTAGGCATGCCCGGCATCGCTATTACCGATCATGGCAACTTATTCGGCGCCCTGACTTTTGAAAAAGCCTGCCGGGAAGAGGGCATAAACCCGATTATCGGCTGTGAGTTTTATGTCGCCGGCAGTTCAAGAAAGGAAAAAGCAGGATCAGAAAATGGCAATCGCTATTACCACTTTCTGCTGCTCGCTGAAAACCAGGAAGGCTACCGAAACCTCATCAAGCTGACCTCGCTCTCGTACACCGAAGGTTTCTATTACAAGCCTCGAATTGATGATGAACTTCTTGCGCAATACTCAAAGGGCCTTATCGCTTCTACAGCCTGTCTGGCGGGAGAAATCCCTTCACTCATCCTTGCGGGAAAAAGCGAAGCGGCTGAAAAAAAAATTCTGCGCTATGCCGAATTGTTCGGCAAAGAACATTTTTATCTCGAACTTCAGGACCATGGCCTGGAAGAACAGAAGCTGGTTAACCGGACGCTGATAAGCTTGGCCCGCAAATACAACCTGCCGCTGATCGCCACCAACGACCTTCATTATATCCAGAAAGAAGACGCGGTCGCGCAGGATATCCTGCTCTGCATCGGAACAAACCGCAAGCGCAATGATCCCGGACGGATGCGTTTTCCGAACGACCAGTTTTATCTCAAAACCGCGGAAGAAATGGAAGCTCTGTTCAGGGAAGTGCCCGAAGCTCTGGCGAACACTCTTAAAATCAATGAAATGGTCAAACTCAAGATTGACTTCCCGGGGCCGCTTCTGCCGGACTACGAAATTCCGCCTGAGTTCCATACACCGGACGAATACCTGCAAAGCCTTACAATGGAGGGTCTCGCTGCGCGCTATCCCGCGGTAACGAGTGAAATTCGGGAACGGGCTGAATATGAGCTTTCGATTATCATAAAAATGGGATTTACTGGCTATTTTCTGATTGTATGGGATTTTATCCACTGGGCGAAGGAACATGACATTCCGGTCGGCCCGGGTCGTGGGTCTGGTGCCGGTTCCATTGTCGCCTATGCCCTGCGGATTACCGATATTGACCCGCTCAAGTATGATTTGCTGTTTGAACGATTTTTAAATCCTGAACGAATTTCGATGCCTGACTTCGACGTGGATTTCTGCTTCGAAAGACGGCAGGAAGTAATTGATTATGTTACAAATAAATACGGACAGGACAGGGTGGGGCAGATCATTACCTTCGGAACGCTCAAGGCCAAAGCGGTTATCAAGGATGTGGCTCGCGCGCTGGATATTTCTTTTGACGAAGCAAACGCCATCGCAAAGCTGATCCCGGAAGACCCCAAGATGACCCTCGATACCGCGCTTGAAATGGAGCCGAAACTCAAGGAACTGGCGAATGATCCGCGCTACTCGGAGCTTTTTAGGATAGGCTTCAAGCTGGAACATCTCCATCGCCACAGTTCTCTCCACGCTGCCGGCATTGTCATCGGCAAATCAGCCCTGACCGATTATGTTCCTCTCTACAAAGACCCGAAAACTGATGGCATCTCGACCCAGTACACCATGGACTATCTCGAGAAATGCGGGCTGGTCAAGATGGACTTTCTGGGACTGAAGACGCTGACCCTCATTAAAAATACGCTGAAATTGATTGAAAAGCGCGGTATTCGTCTTAAGGAAAGCGAAATCCCCGATGATGACAGCCTGACCTTCAAAATGCTGGGAGAAGGAAAGAGCACTTCCATTTTCCAGTTTGAATCCTCGGGAATGCAAGACATCCTCAAGCGGGCAAAACCCAATTCGATTGAAGACCTTATTGCCTTGAACGCGCTCTACCGCCCGGGTCCAATGGATTACATCGGCCAGTTCATCGATTCCAAGAATGGCAAAATGCCGATTACCTATCCGCATCCTTCACTGGAAAAGTATCTCAAAGGCACGTATGGCGTCATCGTGTATCAGGAACAGGTTATGCAGGTTGCCCGGGAGGTGGCGGGCTACTCGCTCGGAAGAGCTGACTTGCTCCGCCGTGCCATGGGAAAGAAAAAGCCTGAAATTTTGGCTCAAGAGCGGGCACCTTTCATTGAGGGCGCGGTTTCCAGAGGCTATAAAAAGGATGAAGCTGAAAAAATATTCGATATCCTGACACCGTTTGCCGGGTATGGGTTCAATAAATCCCATGCGGCAGCATATTCCGTGGTCGCGTATCGGACAGCCTATCTGAAAGCCAATTACCCCGCTGAATTCATGGCTGCCAACCTCTCCAACGAAATAACCAATACCGATAAGCTGACAGCGTACATTAGCGAGGCGCGGACCATGGGCATCAAGGTTCTGCCGCCGGACATCAACTATTCTGAAGCTGCCTTTACCGTTGAAAACGGCAGCATTATCTATGGTCTTTTAGGCATCAAGGGCGTAGGAGACGGCATCGCCCGGGCAATTGTCGCGGAGCGCATGGAGCATGGCCCATTCTCCGGCTTTATCGATTTTCTCATCAGGTTGAATTCCTCGGGGCTCAATAAAAAAATTCTTGAATCCCTCATCAACGCCGGATGTTTCGATTCTCTCAAGTGCAGAAGAAAAGAATTGCTTCTCAATCTGGAACGGGCGCTGGATTGGGTCAATCGTAAAATCGAATATGAATCTTCTCAGGAAGGGAGTCTGTTCGATATACAGGATCTCACTGCTTTCCCGGATTTCGAGTTCATTGCCAGCGAAGAATTTTCCCGGCAGGAAATGCTCGCTGTGGAAAAAGAGCTGCTGGGCTTCTATTTTACCGGCCATCCGATGGATGAGTATCGAATGCTGTGGGAGCGCTCGGTGACCTTTGACATGGCGCACCCTGAGCGGGCTTCGCAGGATAAGGAATATGTGGTCATTGCGCTCTTAAAGGAATATAAGGAAATTATAACCAAATCGGGCCGAAAAATGGCGTTTGGCACTGTCGAGGATTTTTCCGGCTCTCTTGAAATAGTCATTTTCCCTGACATTCTGGAGCAGGTAAAATCTGAGCTTGCTGTTGACAAGGTTGTCTGTTTCCTTGCTGGATTTGACAATTCAAGAGGCAAACCCGCGCTCCAGCTGAAATCCCTTCTCGATCCCGGCGCTTTGAAAGAAAGATCCTGGCGGGAATTGCATGTGCGATTGGCGGTGTCTTCCGGGAATATTCCTGATGAAGAACATCTGATTCCGCTCAGGGATGAGATATATTCTCTTCATGGACCCTGCCGGCTATATATCCATGTGCCGCTCTCAGGGAACCAGGAGGCGGTAATTGAAGCGGGAAAACATATCAGCTGTTCAGCTTTGGATGCTGATATCGAATCGCTGGGCCGGCAGAGTCTGGTTCGGGATGTCTGGCGGGAATAGGCGGTGCGTTGCATGATGATCACGGTGCTGGGAATCGGCGGATTCAGGAATGAAGGGCTTCCTTTTAATTCTTACTGCATTGACAGGAGGGTTCTGGTAGATACTCCTCCTGACATTCTTCAGTCATTGGCAAAAAGCGGCATAAGCCTGGCGGATCTCAAAGCGATTGTCCTGACTCATTTTCATGGCGATCATTATTTCGGTCTGCCATTTCTGCTCTTCAATCTGTACATGGATGCTCAGGAACACGCGAAGGATGCTGTTGATGGGTTTCATCGGATTACAATTTTTGGACCGCCTGACCTGGAGAATAAAATATGCCAAATCCTCAGCCTGGCAATTCATCCTGATCATGCGTATATTAGCTGGTGCCTTGAACATTGCGAACTGGTGGAAATTTCTGAGGGACTTCGCTATCCATTAAATTGCGGGATTTGGCTGGAATTCAGGCACTCAGTCCATTCGCCTGAGACGTTTTCCATGATGGCTGGACTTGCGGATAGAGACAAGCCTCTCTTTGCTGCAACTTCGGATACCAAATGGAATGAATCACTGCTTCCCCTTTTTGATTCAGGAGCAAGGCTGTTCCTGTGCGACAGCAATGGGCGCGGTTTTGGCGATGTCCACATGAGCCCGGAGGAAATTGCCCATTTTATACTGCCGAGGCTTTCCGGCAATGCCCGCCTTCTTGCAACTCATGTCAGCCAAAAACCATCCTTTCAGGATGCCAGCCTGGAATTCGCCTCTCCGTTCACAGACTATCAGGTTGATTGAGCCTGCCGTGATATGAGCTGTGCATGTTCCGAGCTTCTATTACCAGGGGGATCTTGGCAGCTGAGCGAAAGGCAAATCAGATTGTGTTCTGCTCTCTGACCCAGTCCAGAAGGCTTTGCCATCTCTGAAACACAAGATCTGCCTCGCAGATGACAGATCCTCGTGATCGTATCAGCGCGGTTCGCAATCCCATGCTTTTTGCTCCTTCAATATCATATGCGCAGGAGTTGCCGACATAGAGAATTTCTTCAGGCGGAAGATCGAAATGTTCAATCAAGACCGTGAATGGTTTTGGATCAGGCTTGAGGCTCCCGGTTGATTCGGAACAAAGCGCGAATTCAAAATAGCTGTCAAGCCCCATGTGGCGCAGCTTTTTATTAGGCGGCAGGTCTGACAGCAAACCCAGTCTGATTCCGTCTTGCTTGAGTCCCGTAAGGCAGTCCCGCAGTTCTTTGCGCGGTTTAATATGAATAAAGCGGTTTTCAACCACCGAATAGATGGTTTTTTCAAGAAAATGCCGCGCGCGCTCTTCCGAAATGCCAAGTTTTTCTGCAACCAGAGAAGCCTGGATGGCAGAAAACTCCGTTCCAGAATCAGCAGGTTTTAAGGCGGTTAGTTTTCGGATATCTTTTCTCGCGGTACGATACGCTTCCATGATTCTGGGATGCCTGATTCCCACGTCGAGGCACCAGATATAAAGAAGCCACGCAGGATAGAGTGTCCCGTCGAGGTCAAATCCGACAGCTTTTATTCTCACCTAGATTTCATACTATCAAAATCACAGCTTGTCCAGTTTTTTTAGCAAAAAAAGCCAAGGAAGCCAATTTCAAAACTTTATTATTTTTAAAATTGGCTTCCGGTGATCCATTGGCTTATAAAATCGGCGAGGCTTGCTCAATACACTCGGCTTTTATAGCCCGTGTGCAGCAGCTCATGCGCCAGATGGCTTGCCGGGGCTTTTAAAAATTGGTCATACAAAGCCTGTACCTGGGGGTTCTGGTGGGATTTTCGTTCCGCCAGATGAAGATCCTCAAGATAGAGCGCTTTGTTGCGAGCCAACTTCTTTTCGATGTCCGGAAGCACTGGCTGCCCGCCGCCGCCGATACAGCCTCCGGGACAGGACATGATCTCGATGAAATGATAGGGGCTTTTGCCGTTTTTAATTTCATCAAGCAGCACTCGAGCGTTTTTCAGCCCATGCGCTACAGCTACCCGCACCGTCATGCCAGCTACTTGGACTTCTGCTGTTTTGATACCATCGAGCCCGCGGACAGGCATGAAGTCGGTTGATGGCAATGGCTTTTTCTCCAGAATTTCGTAGACAGTCCTGAGCGCAGCTTCCATAACACCGCCAGTGTTGCCGAAAATTGTCGCAGCCCCGGTTGATGCTCCCAATGGGTCATCAAATTGCTCTTCGGGCAGAGCTTCCATATCGATTCCTGCCATTTTTATCATTCGTGCCAGCTCTCGGGTTGTCAGCGCCCAATCGACATCCTTGAAGCGTTGCTCAGAAATCCTGTTCGACTCAGCTGCGCTGGCAGCGTCCTTTCGCAATTCTTCCCAGAAGTGCCATGCCGAATCCATGCCTGGCCGTTTGGTTTCGCCTTTCTTCGCTGTACATGGCATGATGGAAACGACCCGCAATGTCTCCGGGTTTATTCCGGCTTTTTGGGCGTAGAATGTTTTCGCGACTGCCCCAAACATTTGCTGGGGGCTCTTGCAGCTTGAAAGATTGGCAAGCTGCTCGGGATAGAAGGTTTCTATAAAGTTGATCCAGCCGGGAGAGCAAGATGTTATCATGGGAAGCGTTCCGCCATGCTGCACGCGCTGGATGAACTCGGTTCCTTCTTCCATAATAGTCAGGTCGGCGGTAAATTGCGTGTCAAAAACCTTACTGAATCCGAGCCGTCTGAGGGCGGCAACCATTTTCCCGGTTACCAGCGAGCCTGGTTTCATGCCAAGCGCTTCTCCCAATGACGCGCGAATCGCAGGTGCAGTCTGAACGACGACAGAAAGCTTGGGATCAGCCAGCGCAGAAAACACCTCCTGCGACTGATCTTTTTCGGTTATCGCTCCGGTTGGGCAAACAACGGAACACTGCCCGCACTGGACGCAGGGGCTGTTGGCCAATCCGCGGTCCATGAACGTGGTAATCCGGGTTCGAATTCCCCGTCCTGAAAAATCAATCGCGTTGACAGTCTGTGTTTCAGCGCAAACTGCCACGCACCTGCCGCACAGGATGCATTTTGAATCATCACGAACAAGCCCATCGGTCGAAGTGTCGGGATATGCGAAGTTTTTCAATTTAGGAAAACGTGTAGCGCGGACTCCCAACGTTTCCGCGAGGTTTTGCAGTTCGCAGCTGCCTGAGCGGATGCACGAAAGGCAGTCTGCTGGGTGGCTTGCGAGCATGAGTTCCACTGAAGTTTTCCGGGCAGTGAGTACCCGGGCGCTTGCGGTTTTGATTTTCATGCCGGCAGTTGGTTTCTGTACGCATGCCCGCACCAAGGCTTTGGCACCTTCCACTTCGACGACACACACCCCGCAGGACGCGTTTGATGAGACGTCCTTCATATAGCAAAGTGTGGGTACTTTTATTCCCTGCGCAGCGCAGGCCGCTACGATGTTCTGCTCGGGATCCGCCTCAATCTCAATACCGTTAACGGTAATAGTTACTGTTTTCTTGTCCATTTTCTGCCCCCTTAGTCAGCCAGCGGTGCCGAGTAGGTTGCTCGCCGCTTCTCCCGAACATCGCATCGCAGACAGCGCTCAGCCTCGAGCCGCGCCTGTTCGCCCGTATACCCCATTGAAATTTCCATGAAATTGCTCTTGCGGGCATCCACGGGAACAAATTGGGCTTTCGTCATTCTGGCTTTGACAATTTTGAGGGGTACCTCCATCTTATAATCGAAGGAGCGGAACAGTTTGGCAAAGCGCTTTTCTCCGGTCAGCATTTCATCAATCTGTTCGACTGCTGTCCGAGCCTGCCCCATGGCTTCGGCTGCTGTAGCCGGCCCCATGACTGCGTCGCCGCATGCGAAAATTTTCGGGTTTTCTGTGCGGAGCGAGAAGGGATTCACTTTGACCCTGCCATCACGCCCTGCGGTTACTCCGATGGCTTCCAGTCCTGATATCAGCACTTTTTCGCCGATAGCGACGATGATGGAATCGCAGGGAATTTCGATAAATTCATCGGTTGGAATTGGTTTGGGTCTACCGGAACTGTCGACCGGTCCGGATTTCATGCGCTGGATTTTCAATGCCCGAACACGTGGTTCGCCTTTCTTTTCCTTGGTGAGAACTTCCACAGGGGAAGCGAAACAAAGATGCGAAACGCCTTCATCGAGAGCACCTTTCAGCTCTTCCTTGTTAGCGGGCATGTCGTTGCAGGACCGCCGATAAACGAGGGTGACATGAGCCCCCAGTCTCAGGGCGGAGCGGGCTGCGTCGATCGCTGAATTTCCGCCGCCGATAACCAGCACTTCGCTGCCGATTTTCGGTTTTGCGCCGCTGCTTACCTGGCTTAGGAACTCGGTAGCTCCTATGACTCCCGCAACATCTTCGCCGGGCACTCCCATTTTCTGCTCTGCGCTTGCACCGGCGGCAAGCAGCAAAATGTCGGAACTTTCCGCAAGACCCTTCCATTGGGTTGGCGAATCGATTTTCGTATTGAAAATGAAACGGGTTCCCAGTTTCTGGATAAAGGCGATTTCCTTCTTGAGAATATCCTTGGGAAGCCGATATGCGGGAATGCCCCATCTGAGGATTCCCCCTGCCTCGGAGGTCGCGTCATAGATGGTGACTTCATGGCCCAGGCGTGTGAGCCAGAATGCCGCTGAAAGCCCTGCAGGACCGGCTCCGATGATTGTTATTTTCTTACCTGTTGAAGGAAGTTTTTCCCGGATAAGCCGATTGTAGATCGCCTTTTCCCGTCCCATTTTATACATGGTGTCGGCAAGGTAGCGGTGGATTTCTCCCTGTGATACCGGTTCATCGAGCATGTCGCGGCGGCATCGCATTCTGCAGTGGAAATGGCAGATTCGGCCAAGCGAGCCTGGAAGCGGGTTTTCCCGCAGTGTCAGCTCGAAAGCATCTTCGATTCGATTTTCTTTGAGAAGCTGAAGGTATCCAGGAATATTCATATGGAGGGGGCAGGATGATTCGCACAACGCGACATAAAGATTTTCGCAGATACCCGCATTGCACCGCTTAGCCTTGATATGTTCAATATACTCATCTCTGAAATATTTCAGTGTGGTAAGAACAGGGTTCGCTGATGTTTGTCCGAGCCCGCACAGGGCTGAATCCTTGATAGATAGAGCCAGGCTTTCCAGGATATCCAGATCCTTTTCGCTGGCTTCTCCATCCGCGATGCCTTGGAGGATGTTCAGCATCTGGGATGTGCCTTCCCGGCAGGGCGTGCATTTCCCACAGGATTCGCTCGCCGCGAAGCCGGTAAAATATCTGGCTACATCCACCATGCAGTTGTCCTGATCCATGACGACCATGCCGCCGGAACCCATGATCGCGCCGAGCTCTGTCAGGTGCTCATAGTCGATGGGGGTTTTGAAAAGCGAAGCTGGAATACAGCCGCCCGAAGGCCCGCCCGATTGAAGACCCTTGATTTTCTTTGTCGGCCCCATGCCTTCACAAATTCCGTAGACTGCCGATTCAAGGGTGGTCCCGAGCGGAAGTTCCACAAGGCCAGTGTTCCTGACTTTGCCGACAAAGGAGAATACTTTTGTTCCGGTGCTGGTTGGCGTACCGAAGCCAGCAAAATATTCGCCGCCTCGTCCGATGATGACCGGGACATTGCACCAAGTTTCGACATTGTTGATAGTCGTTGGCCTGCCGTACAGACCTTTCTGGGCAGGGAAGGGCGGCCGCGGTGTTGCCCGCCCCGGCTTCCCTTCAATTGAGGCAATGAGCGCAGTTTCCTCTCCGCAGACAAAAGCGCCTGCACCGGTTACGATTTCGACATCAAAGCTGAATTTGGTGCCGAGAATGTTTTTTCCGAGAAGCCCTGCTTTCCTGGCTTGGCTCAGGGCGTTTTCGAGCCGTTTTACCGCTAGCGGATATTCCGCGCGGACATACACGATGCCATGCGTAGCACCCATTGCGTAAGCGCCGGTTATCATGCCTTCCACGAGCATATGAGGATCAGATTCGATTTCATTGCGGTTCATATAAGCGCCGGGGTCGCCCTCATCTGCGTTGCAGATGGCATATGCCAGCCCCGGGTTGGCAAGGACATTGTCCCGCATGATCCGCCATTTTTTCCAGGTGGGGAATCCGGCGCCGCCCCGGCCCCGCAAGCCCGCCTTTTTTACTTCCTCGATGACCGCGTCGGGAGACATTGTCGTAATGGCTTTTATAAGCGGGGAATATCCTCCGACTGCAAGGTAGTCGCCGATATCCTCAGGATCTATGAGGCCGCTATTCCTGAGCACGAGTTTTTCCTGCCCTTTGAAGAAAGAAAGTTCCTTCCATGTCGGCACAAAGCTGTAGTCGCTGCCGAAGTTGAGCGTGCTGGTTCTGAAATCCCATGATTCTATGCGCGCTTCCGCCAGTTTAGCCGCCTTGCCGTATTGCTCATCGTCATTCAGCGATTTAAAAATCGCGAGTGCTTTTGAGGGGGTCACATCCGAAAACATGAGGAGCGGCTTTCCCGGTCTATAGGTCATGACGATCGGCTCTGCGGAGCAGAATCCGAAACAGCCAACTCTACGAACGAGAATATCCGATTTTTGCTTTATTGCTTCATTTTGCAGCGTGTCGAAAACTTCCTGAGCGCCATTGCCGATGCCGCAGGTTCCCAGACCGACAGAAATCCATGGTGTGGAACGGATGAGATGTGTCATGCCTTCTTTTCTCAAGGCTCCCAAATCTATGGTTACTGCCATTCTCAGCCCTCCTTCTTCATTTTCTGAAGAATCCCGACCAGTTTGCCGATTGTCATCCGAGATTTAACAACGCCGTCTATCTGGACTACCGGAGCGAGCGCACATTGACCGAAACACGCTACGGTTCTTACGGTCGCGAAGCCATCCAGGCTTGTGGCCGAGTTTTCTTCTTCTTCCTTGAAACCATGTATGCCAAGCTGCTCCAGCGCTTCATTGAGCAAGGTGAGTGAGCCCCTCGTGTGGCATGCCGTCCCCCGGCATACGACGATCGAATGCTTGCCTTGCGGTTTCAGGCTGAAAAATGAATAGAAGGTCGCAACGGAATAAACGTGCGACAAAGGGAGATCCAACTCCTGTGCCACGGTCCTAAGCGAGGTTTCAGACAAGTAATGTTTGGGATCGTGTTCCTGCACCTGTTCCAGAATCCTAAGAAGACTGCCCGGTTTACCCCGGTTTCCCGCGATAATGGAGGAGATGTCGGAGTCGGGCGAATTGACTGCTGTCGCTGGCATGTTGCCTCCTTGTGCCAAACTGCAGAATTGCCGTATATGCTGCCTGCCGATGGTGTGTTTAAAACTAGTATGCACCGATTCTCCAATATGTCAATATATATTTATAGATAAAAATAGAATTTAATATTATGTTTTTTGAATATTGTTTGTGTATAAATTATTTAGATAAATAATTATCGAAATAATTTAAATAAATATTGTTGCAAAATTCTAAAATATGGTAAATACTGAAGCTATGAAGGCGGGCAACCCCACCGATTCCGGAAGCAAGAAAAATAAACTCACTCAATGGCCCCAGCATTTCAGCAACCCAAAAGTAGACGCTCTCGCAAACCGCCTGAAAAAAATATTCGACGCGCTTCCCCATTACGGCTATCTAGGACAGGCTGATTTGCAAGATTACCGGTACCATGAAAACGTTATCCTGAATGCGCTCGCGGCCATTAATTTAAAGACCGAAAGGGGGCTGCTTCATCCGCTTGATATTCGTTCCTACCCAAAAATACTTCGCTATCCTGATGGAATCGCTCGTATAGCTATCTATATAGGCAGTTTTGATCCCTTCCAGATGACGCATCTTTCCATCGCGCTTCGTTACCTTGCCTGGCCGACGACCCAATCAGACATGGTCATTGTGGTTCCTGAAGATCCAGGAAGTTTTTATAAACCAGACAAAACTGATTATGCTTTTCGATATCAGATTGCAAGACTCCAGCTTGCCGATCTTTTTGAGCCCTTCATTCTGCCGCTGGATATTGGGAGCGGAGCCGATACCATAGAAATTGTCAGGCGGTTCATCGCTCTTCACGCTGGGATGAAACTAGAGCTTACCCATTTGATCGGGAGCGATGTTCTGCCGCTCGCGGCGGAATTTCTGGAAAAGGATCTGGCAGTCTGGAGGCAGCAGGCTTCTCGTTCGGGCGTAGACTACCGCCATCGAATCTATATTGCGAGACGGGCAAAAAAAGGGAGTCTTGCGCCCTGGCTTGCTATGATCAGAAGGCACAATATTGAGGTCATTCTCGACAATACCATAACCGCGTCTCCATCCAGCACCGATTTTAGAAAAAACAGGCATCTGACGCTTGTATTGCCGACCCCGGCAATCAAGGACAAGCTGGAAATTCTGTTCCGGTATAAAATGAGCCAGGCATGGTCCGCCGATACTTCTGGAAAAGATTCTTTGCAGCCAAACCCCCATCCCTGGGAAATCTAAATTATCATGGAGCACAAGCCCTGTTTACCTCCCGAAGAAAAACCAGTATTCTGTGCTTCCAAGGAGCACGACGATGAAAATGGTATTTCTCGGCCCGCCGGGAGCTGGTAAGGGCACTCTTGCGGCAATGGCTTCCGAACATCTGGCAATTCCGCATATTTCAACAGGCGATCTATTCAGAGCAGCAATAAAAAATGAAACTGAGCTTGGCAAAAAAGTCAAAGAAATCCTCGCCGAAGGCAGGCTGGTGCCGGATGATCTGACCATTGCCCTTGTCCGGGAAAGACTCACACAGCCGGATGTTGAAAATGGATGGATATTGGACGGATTTCCGCGCACGATTCCGCAAGCAGAGGCGCTTCAGCAATTCAGTCCTGTCGAAGAGGTCGTAAACTTCGATGTTGAAGACAGCATTATCCTTTTCAGGCTAACCGGAAGACGTGTTTGCAAATCCTGCGGGAAAATTTACCATATCGTCACATTGCCGCCGAAAAAAGAAGGAATCTGCGATGCTTGCGGCGGAGAGCTGCATATTCGTTCCGATGATCAGGAATCAGCTATAAAAACAAGGCTGGAAGCCTATCGCTCTCTGACCGAGCCTCTGATTCAGTGGTACGGGGAGCGCAATCTTCTGGTTACCATTGACGGAGCCGGCAAACCCGATGATGTGTACCAAATATTTGTCAAAGCGATAAAGGGGTAGGCGGAAGCTTTTCATGGCTAAGGCAATCCTGCTGTTGCTGGGAATTATTGCGCTTTCAAACCCATGGCTGTCTGCCCAGACCAGCCGCTCTCCCGCAGCTTTAAGTGATCTGCCGCTCGCAGGTTTCGCGCTTGATCAGCAGGAAGGGATTACTCCAGGGCTGTGGACGGGAACCATGAGCATCCGGAATGTAGCTGGTTCAGCTGCTTCTGCGCAAGGGCAGGGTTCTTCAGCGCTCAATGGCTTTCAGGGAAGCAGCGCCGGCTCTGGGGTGCAGACTGGACCAGGCAGTGCTTTTTCAGCTTCCATGTCACTCAAAATCCTTGAGATGGATAGAGGCGCGTTACTGGATATTCCCGACCAATCCATGTTTGGCTATCCGCTCGATGATATCAGCTGGTCGGCAAAAAGGATCCGTTTTGTTCTGGATGCGTTCGGACCCGGACAGGATATGGTATTTTCAGGGTCTTTCAGTTCGCAGGGACAAAATCAGACAATTGTCGGTATCGTACAGTCGCCTGCCTGGAGAGGCACATTCATATTGAAAAAGACAACAGCAGAAGCTGCCCCAACAGAAACAGCGCTTGAGGTGTTCTGCGGCGATGTGTCGCTCCCGGGAGTTTTAACACGACCGCATGGCGGAAACACCTACATCCCGCTTGTTGTCCTGGTCGCGGGATCAGGCCCGACTGACCGTGACGGCAACAATTACAATGTGCCGGGAAAGACAAATGTTTTGAAGCTTCTTGCGGAGGGACTAGCCGACTGGGGCATCGCCAGTTTTCGGTATGACAAACGCGGCTCAGGGCAGGCATACCGATATGAGTCCCATGAACAAAAGGTCAGCTTTACCCGTCACGCATCGGATCTTGTCGCCATTCTCGAAAAATTGCAGAAAGAAGTCGGAGTTTCACGGCTTATTGTCGCCGCCATGAACGAAGGGGCCTGGATATCAGCGCTTGCGATCAATAAAGCTAGTCGCCAGGGTATTCTTGTTGATGGTTTTGCCGTGCTGGACGCATCAGGCAAAAAACCGCTCGATATCCTCCGGGATAATCTTTCAGAGCTCGATGAGACTCTGCGACAGGAAGCTGAAGGCATAGTCCAAGCTCTGCTTGAGGGTTCGTCCTATAAAGAACCTTCAGAAACCTTGCGTGATTTTTTTTCACCGCAGAAACGAGAATGGCTCGAGTCCTGGCTTTCCATGGACCCTGCGCGGGAAATCGCCGCTATCAAAGCTCCTCTGATTCTTGTCCGAGGAGAGATGGATGAGCAGGTGCCTGAGGATGAGTTCCAGCTTTTAATGACATTGCGGCCCAACGCTGTCGCCAGAGTCATTCCCGGCATGAATTACATGCTGAAAAAAGTCGCGACCGTTGAAGAGAATTATGATTCATTCACGAACCCAAATTACCCGATACCCACCGAGCTTTTCGAACTTCTAGAAGCGCTCGCCAAGGCCAAGCCCCTGCCGAAATCGAGCCAGGTCTATCAGAAAAAAGTCAGCCAGTGAAAGGGTAAAAAAGACTTATCCCTGAGGACCCATGGTCGCATCTAACAGGAGCGCTCTGATATCATCTGAAGAAATCCTGATGCCTTTGGCTGAATAAACATCCTTTTCAAGATTGAGACTGGTCGTTTTCGCACTGCTGTCAGGCCCGAGAAGCTTGTCCACAAGAGCCAGCCAGAAAAATCGGGCTATGGGGCGATAGGCTCGTGCAGTAGCTTCATCTTTCATGATGATGGAGAAATCGAGATCATAAAACGGTTCCTCGGAACCTTCAGGTTTTCTCGCTGTGATCAGTATAGAATCTATGGGAAGTGCAGCGGCTTCCAACGGTATCATTCTGCTGAGAAATGCCCTTGGTTCTGAGATGTAGAAGGCGATATCAGCGTTGTGCGATTCAGAAAAGCGTCCGGGAATAATTGACGGAGCAGAAGGAATAGCCTTTTCATAATTCGAATATGTTGTGAACCTTACAATACCATTGTCGACAATCTGGATGTAAAGCGGGTACCGCGTTGAGCGATACTGATAGTTGTCGATTTTTCGCCATTCATTATTCGTAACCATCGCAAGACGCACAGAATAGACCGGAAAATCGCCAAGCAGAATAGCCTCAATTCTCGGGTTTGCCGTGTCATAACCGGCAATGCCGACGCCAAGCCTTGATGTCCGTGAAAGGAATGACCTCAGCATGTTCTTGTCCACCGTTCCGGTGTCTTCCATTGGGCTTTTATTCTGGCTTGCCGTAACCGAGCGGGCAAGCCTGTCAAGCGTCTCCTGATCCATGGACAGAATCAGTTCCTGCATGGCTGTTCGGGACATCTGGATATAAGCCTGCGGTTTTTCGTTAAAATACGAAGCCGGATTGGCGGTAAAAATCTCACGGGGTACAGTCGCGCAGGCGGAAAGCAGGAGAAGCATTCCTGCTGCGAACACAGTGATAAAATTCTCTCGCATTATTTTAGGTTTCTTCATGAATTCCAACTTGGCTCCTTGCAGACATATCAGTTTCGGCTCAATCCGGGATGAGCGAGCACGTATGCTCGATGAGCCCGGACTGCCTCGTTCCAGCTTTCAAACAGAGAACCTTTATAGGTTCCCATCGGGATGATTCCCCGCGCCCTGCCCGAAAACATCTCAGTCTGTCGGACTGCAGCCTTGACCCAGACAGCTTTGTCATATCCATTGGACATGAGCAGCGGTGAAGCACTTTGCCCGGCATCTTCGGAAGGAATGCCGCCGCAGGCTCTGACCCACGCTTCTGGAACATATGGCGGAACGTCCAAATCCACAATGTAATCCGAAATTCTTGCGCTTCCGTCGCTCGTTTCGGATTGCTGCTGCCAGATTTCCTCCAGCGCTCCCGTTACCAGGGATTCATCTTTGAACTCCCGTCGTTTAAAAGTGCAAAGAAATCGGTATATCATCCCGGCTGCTCTTTTAAAGCGGACTGCATTTTCAATGCTCCGGCACTCCGCTTTCAGCCGCTGATCTGTCCAGACCAGGGGCGGCACATCAGGCTTTTTCAGCGCGTGCAAGTGGCCGACAGCCGGCAGCAGGGCAGTGCCGGGGAATGCATTTACTTCATCGTTATGGGCTGAAAAATTCTGGTGAGCCCAGGTGTCAGCGTATGCATGCAGAGCAATTCCGACTCGGAACAGATTCCCTGATTTTAAAGCAGTTATCAATATATCACGCGCGAGGGGAGAATCAGGCGTGACTACATTTTTTCCTTTCTTTTTATCCAGCCGGAGTTTTGCGGCGTTTTCGGCGGATCCCGGGATAAAGTGAAAGGGGATGTAAATATTCGTGCTGATATTCTCATCCCAAAAACTGTAGTTCTGGGTAACTTCGGTAAAAGGGAAGCGGCTTTCGCCAGAAATCTTCCATGGGGCGACGCATTCATCTACCAGCTGGCTTGCAATGGAGATGATTTCTGCTTCCTTCTCCTGAAATCCTGCATTCCTGCAGAGAAAGTACAGACTGTAATAATGAAATTCGATATTCATTTCGTACAAGCAGTATGCCGGAATTTACGTTCGAATACAATCATCAGACTTCGCAATGTTTTCTGTAGCTGTTTTCCCGGGTGAGTGCTACACTGGAGCAATGGAGGTAGTATGGCAATTGAACGGACCTTTACCATGTTGAAACCCGGCGTGCTCGCCCGCCGCATTGCTGGCGAGATTATTTCAAGAATCGAGCGGAAGGGCTTTGACATCATTGGCATGAAATTGATTCAGATTACGCCGGAGCTGGCACGACAGCATTACAAAGAACATGAAGGAAAGGCATTTTTTGATGAGCTCATCTCCTATATAACCTCAGGACCTGTCATTGCCATGGTTTTGGAAGGCGATTGCGCGGTAAAAATGCTGAGGCTTCTGTGCGGCTCGACAAAGGCGGAAGAGGCCTTTCCCGGCACGCTCCGCGGGGATTACGCAATGCATACAGGATTGAATATCATTCACGCTTCGGATTCCGTGGAATCAGCGCAGCGGGAAATACACTTGTTTTTCAAGCCGGATGAATTGATCGGCTGGAAGGATGGAAATAATGACTGGATCTAAAAACCTGCCTCATTGGAATCTTGAATCAGTCTTTCCCGATTTTGATTCGGAAAAGTACAAGCAAGCAAAAAAGCGGGCCGCAGAACTCGCCGAAACGCTCCTGAAATTTTATCGGGAAAGCCTTACAGTCGGAGCGTTGGAAGACACCAAAGCCTGGCTTCTCAAAGCGCTTTCGCTCAATGACGAACTTGCTGATTTGGCCGAAACGCTTTCTGCCTATACCTACGCCCGCTTCAGCACGGCGACCCGCGACGAACGGGCCATGTCCGAATTGAACAGCATCGACGAGCTTTTGCTTCCCGCGAAGCAGGCTCAGGTGTTTTTCAGAAACGCGCTTGCTGCGCGGAAATCAGCTGTAGAGCGGCTCGCTGACACCGATGCCGATATCAAGCCATATGCTTTCCATGTGCGGGAAGAGCTTTTCTTTCAGGCCCACCAGATGGCTCCCGAGCTTGAGGATCTGGCCGAAGATCTGTCGAGGAGCGGGGCGGATGCATGGTCCCGCCTTCAGGAATCGGTCAGTTCTAATGCAAGTTCGCTCTGGGACAGCGAAACCGGCGAGCGCAAAACCGTAGTTCAGCTTCGCAACCTCGCCTACAGCCCCAACCGGGCAATCAGAGAAAAGGCTTACCGGCTGGAACTGGATGTGTGGAAATCAGTCGAAATTCCGCTTGCATCCGCGCTCAATGGTGTCAAAGGTACGGTAAACAGCCTGAATCAGCGACGAGGCTGGAAAGACGCTCTGGAAAAATCCATGGCACAGGCGAGGATTACGGCCGCGACGCTTGAAGCGCTCATTACCGCCATGGAGCAGTCGCTGCCCATGTGGCGCCGCTATCTCAAGGCAAAGGCGCAGGCTCTCGGACTTTCGTCGCTCGCATTTTACGATATTTTCGCTCCGGTCGAGGCTAAGACCGCCAAACTGCCGGAATTCAGCTGGGATGAGGCGCGGGAGTTCATTGCAGGGACTTTTGGCTCATTCGATCCTGCGATGGGTGCATTTGCCCGCAAAGCTTTTCAGAATAGTTGGATTGACGCCGAACCTCGCGAAGGGAAGGTTGGCGGCGCATATTGCACGAATTTCCCGCTTGCCAAGGAGCCCCGTGTCCTGTGCAACTTTGACGGCAGTTTTTCCGCGGTCGGTACCGTTGCGCACGAACTCGGTCACGCCTGGCACGCGGACTGCATCAAGAACGTGCCGAACGCTTTGGCGCAATACCCGATGACTCTTGCCGAGACAGCTTCTATTTTTGCAGAAACAGTTGTTTCAGAAGCAGCTTTGGCGAAGGCGGGGCCTGCTGAAAAAATGGCGCTTGTCGAAATGCATCTCCAGGATGGATGTCAGGTTATTGTTGATATTCTTTCTCGATTCTATTTTGAAAAGGCTGTTTTTGAAGCAAGAAAAGCGGGCGAGCTGAGCCCTGAACAGCTGTGCTTTTTTATGCTGGACGCGCAGGAAAAAACCTACGGTGATGGCCTTGACCGCGAAAAGAGGCACCCTTACATGTGGGCTGTCAAAGGTCATTACTACATTCCGACACTGTCCTTCTATAATTTTCCATACGCCTTCGGACAGCTTTTCGGGCTAGGCCTTTATGAAAAGTTCAGAACCGAAGGGCCTTCGTTTGCCCGCGCTTACACACAGCTTCTGGCGGAGACTGGTTCCGATTCAGCAGTCGCTATAACGAGAAAAGCAGGATTTGATATTGAATCAGCCGAATTCTGGAAATCAGCGCTCAGTGTCTTTGAACGGCAGACGGATGAGTTCGAAGCGCTCGCACGGGAGTACGCAGACCGCTGACACCAGGCTCAAAAATCCATCACCAATAATAAAAAAAGCGTTGCCAATCAGCGGCAACGCTTTTTTTATGCACTCAAGGCCAAGTTGTGTTCTTGCTGCGACCTTAAATTTTAATACGCTGATAAAATGGCCAGCACCTTTTCCTTGCCGATAGCGCCCAGAAATCCTGCGAGCCGAGGCCCTTGGTCCTTGCCGATCAGCGCCTGATAGGAAGCCCGGAAGAGTAGTTTCGGATCGGTTCCCGCAAGCTCGGCGGCCTTGTAAACCGCTTCGGCGACCATTTTTTCATCAGCAAATGTTTCAAGCCTGACAACGACGGTGTCCCTGAGGCTCCTGACGGCGCGGATTTCATCATCGGTCAGCTCGGCTTTGTCGCCGGGTTCTCTAACCGCGAAACGGAAATCCTCTGGTGCACATTCCTGCACCCAGTACCATGCGCAGACGGCTCTTTGTCGAATCAGTTTTTCCTGCTCGTCAGTGAGAGCCGGCAGGGTGGAAATGAGCCTGTCGATGTCGCCCTGATGAATCAGAAGGAGGTTGCAAAGATGTCTGAACGGAACCTGGTAGGGCATGGCAGAAGGAACCTTGGAAACCTGGGACAGCTCGTAGATGCGCGTTTCCCGAGCTCTGACATCCTCATCCTTGGCTTTTTCTGCACCCCAATAGATGCGCTCCGTCCGGTCATAGTCTTCATAAATCTTGATGACATCGAGGTCAAAGCTGATGACAAACTCGGTGTTGGGGCGGGTTCCCGCAAAGAGATACCGCACGATTTCTGGCTGGTATACTCTGAGAAGGTCCGGCAGGTCGACAACCTTGCCCTTTGAGGAGGACATTTTTCCTGGCGAGCCCTTGATTCCGATAAAATCGTAGCGGAAGGTAACCGGCGGCTTGCGGCCGTACACTTCTTCAACAACATGCTTGGATGTGTCAAAGGAGCCGCCCTGGGAGTGATGGTCTTTCCCGGCTGGCTCGAAATCGACTTTTTCGAAATTCCATCGCATGGGCCAATCGACACGCCAGACGAGCTTGGCGCCTTTTAAGGTGCGAAGGTCGCCGGTCTCGCGGTGTCCGCAGCTTTCACAGTGATATGATAGCCCCCAATCGCCGTCCCACCCTTCGATCTCGGTTGTATCACGGTTGCAGTTTGAGCAGAATACGGACACCGGCCACCATTCGCCCTGGATTTTGTGGTCTTCATCCCGGTATTTGTCGAGAATGGTTTTCAGATGCTCACGCATTTCTAGGGCACGTTTCATGCCTTCAGCGTAGGTTCCCGCCCGATAGCGGTCCGCCTGGTAGATGAATTCGGGATAAATCCCGACCTGGGGCAGCACCGATTCGACATCGACTTCATGATGCCGTGCGTATGATTTATCGCGCCCCCATGGATCGGGAACCATGGTGATGGGGAATCTGAGATATTTTTCCAATACTTCCGGCTGCGGCATGTTGAGCGGGACTTTTCTGAAAACATCATAGTCGTCCCAGCTGTAAATGAAGCGGACGTTCTTGCCTTTATCGCGGAGCGCGCGCACAACCAGCTCGACTGAAATCATTTCCCTGAAGTTGCCGACATGAACTGTCCCCGAGGGAGTAATTCCAGAAGCGCAGGTATAAAGGTCTTTCTCGCCCCATTCGGCGATTATCTTTTCGGCGGTCTGGTCCGCCCAATGCAAAGATTTCTTATGTTCCATAGAGATAAGTATATCGTATTTTTTTGCAGCGTGAGAATAGGGTGCCAGCCGCTATCAATAATCGGGTCTGTTCGAAAAATCCACCAATTCCCCTTGTTTCATGATGGTCAATTCCCTGCAATCTTTCATAAGCAGGGTGATGGTGGGCTGTTGTACGAGTCCGTCCAGATGAATCATAGCGGGTGCATCTTCATCATAATTCGAGCCGATCGCGAAATGGCAGGTGCTGTACACTTTTTCATCTTCCAGCATATTGCCAGTTATCCGCGCTTCGGTATTGAGACCGATTCCGAGCTCGCCGATATGGCGGGCATTGATGCCGTACTGCAAGGCTTTTTCCGGATCCATTCCCTTTTCATGGACAAGCCGTGCTGCCATATTCATGCCGGTCTGCAAAGCAGCTTCAAGCTGTTCAGCTTCTTTCCCGCCTTCCGCGCCCAAGACAAAGCCTCCACTCACCGAGCACGAAATAGGGGTTTTTATGATGATATCGCCGGCAATATTGGCGATCGAGCCGTCAAACACGATGCTTCCTTCCGCTGATCTGAGAGCTGGCGAAATGAAAACTTCTCCAGCCGGCAGATTGCCGCCGCTCCCCGGCTTTGAAAAATCGCCGTCATCGATAAATGCATTCCTGCCTGATATGCTGAATGAAATATCGGTGCCTGATGGGGCGGCGATATGAACAGCTTCAGCATCCGTGAGCAGCTGCGATAGGATCTGAGCGCGGGTACGCATCAGGGAATAATCGATGCTGACGGTTCTCAAGAACATGTCGAGTGTAATGCCCGGCGACCAGAATGCCCGCATCTGCTTTGTTCCGTGCAGAAGGTAGTGGAAGATATGGTCATAGCTGATCCCATCGGAAGCGATAAGGGGATTTTTCACATGCTCGGGGTCTTTGCCGAGTTTTTCAGCGGAAATCGAGGCAAAGGCGTCAGGACACTGGCTGATGGCATCCAATACATATGGTTCTGCGTAATCGGTCTGGGTTTTTATCGGCTGAAAAAGCAGTGTCGTCTGGATGCCTGCTTTATCGGCTTCATCTTTCAGAGCCTGGGCGATGAGCGCCTGTTCGGTTCCGGGATTGGTAACGATGAGAAAAGTCTCACCTTCGGTGAGTCCGAGGCAGTCGATTATTGCCGTTCGGGCAGCTTTTGCGAGCAAAGTTGTGTCCATATCCATCCTTTCAGCGCCGCAAAGGGCTCTGCGGTAAAAGCTAAGTACTATTGGTTTTGAGCAAGGCTCCGCTTGTAAATGGGGATGCGCGATTGTGGTGCAAGGCTTAAAGGATCCGATTCCCCGCGGATCAGGTATTGATACGCAATACCGGCGACCATGGCTCCATTGTCACCGCACAGGCTGAGCGAAGGAAAATAAATTTGCAGATCCGAACGCCGTGCGAGCGATGCGCGCAGATAGCTGTTGGCCGCAACCCCGCCGCCCGCGACAATCCGCCTGATACCGCTGTCTTCAGCCGCCAATAAAAGGCGAGACAACAGAATGTCGATGGCTGCCTTTCTGAAGGATGCAGCTATGTTTTCAGGCGTTGCTTCGGAATTTCCTTTTCGGTATTCATCCAAATGATGGATAACCGCGGTTTTCAAGCCGGAATAGGAGACATCGTAGCGGTGGTCGCCTTTGTGCAGGGACGGCATCGGAAATTTAAAGGCGGCAGGATCGCCTTTTTCGGCCAGCTGGTCGATGACCTGTCCTCCAGGATAGCCAAAGCCGTAGTATTTTGCAACCTTGTCAAAGGCTTCACCGACAGCGTCATCGATGGTGGTGCCCATGACGCGTATCGAATCAAAACTGTCTGCTTGGCATATGATAGAGTGACCGCCTGAAACCAAAAGCCCGATAAAGGGATAGGGGATATCGGCTTCCAGCTGAGGCGCATAGAGGTGGGCAAGCATATGGTTAATGCCCTTGAAAGGCTTGTTCAGAGCAAATGCCATGGCTTTTGCAAAGGAAAGGCCAACCGCCAGCGAGCCTATCAAGCCTGGCTGGAAGGTAGCAGCAACTGCGTCAATCCTGCCCGGCACGATGCCTGCCGTGTTAAAAGCCTCTCGGACAACGCCAGATATCCACTGGGTATGAGCCCTGCTCGCAATCTCCGGCACAACACCCTGATATTGCGCGTGCAAAGGTATCTGTGTGGCAACTATATTGGAAAGAATTTTTTTCCCATCTTCGACAATTGCCGCTGAACACTCATCACAGGAAGATTCAATCCCAAGAACGAGCATCGTCCGCTCCCTGTCCGGTTTGCAGCATCATGTATTTTGAAATGGTGGTCAGCGAATAGCCCTGCTCGACAAGCTGGGGATAGATATCCATCAAGGTCTGTGCCAGTTCAGCTGACCAGACATGACCAATCAATATCGAGACACCTTTTGTAGCTGCTGTTTTCTTGCCATCGTCCAGAGCGCGGAGGATGGAAAGCCGGTCGCCGGTATTGTCAAGAAACACATCGCGCTCCCATGAATGCAAGGATAGCTCCCGGGAAATCGCGGCGGCAGCCGTGCCCGGTGCTGTTAAAGAGTCAAGATAATAAATACCACGTTTTTTGGCAAGGCCAAGTACGATGCGCATGATTCTTTCATCACGGGTGACAGCCGAGCCCATGTGATTGTTCATGCCCGCCGCTTCGGGCAGGGAGTCCAGATTTTTCGTGATTGTCGCACGAATTTCATCGTCGCTCATCGCAAGCATGACAGCGCCCGGCCCGGGATTGTTGCCGCCAAGTGCTTCCATGGGCTGATGGAGGATGACTTCTTTTCCTGCTGAATGAGCGGCTTCTGCAGCCTTTCTGCTGTACTCGAGCTGAGGAAGCACGGCTATTGTCAGCGGAAATGGAAGATCCAGGAAGGGTTTTAACTGCGACAGATTGTACCCCGCGTCATCGATGACAATGATGATTTGCTTATCCGCGGTTTTGGGGTAAGCAGCGGGTTTTGGGGTTTTCCCTTGTTCCGGCAGCAAGGCTTCATAGCCTTCTGGAATTTCAATATGATATTCTGGCTGAAGATAGGGAATCGTAGTTTCGGGGACGGCTTGCGCGGCTGATGTGGTTGTTGTAGCGGCGGGCAGGCTTGGCTCCGATTTTGAGCATGCCGCCAGCAAAAGGAAACTCAAGCCGCAGACGAATATAAGCATACACCATCTCTGGTGAGAACATTGCTTTTGAGGCTTTCTGTCAGGTGAGACAGCGCCATTGGATTTTAATCGATTTTGAAGAGCCACAGCCTATACTAGCCCGGGCTTGGACAGACTGACAATAACCCGGGCGCTAAAATGCTTCAGCCTGCTCAGGCTGTCAAAAAGAGCAAGCTTCTCTCTGCTTCTGCTTTCAGTTTCTGAAGGGCGCGCTTTTCGATATGCCTGACAGTTTCCGGGGACAGACCCATTTCCATGCCCATCTGTTTGAGGGAAGGACGTTTTTGTCCCTCCAGCTCGAACCTTCTGCTGACCACAAATCGTTCTCTTTCCTTAAGCTCAGCGAGTATGCACGCTGTCTGCTGCTTTATCAGCGCCCTTTCGAATAATCGTTCGGGAGAAAAGCTGTAATCCTCATATTTTTCCAGGATGCTGAGCTCTTCTTCTTCAACCTGATTTTCGAGATTGAATACCCGCTCGGTTAGAACCAGGATCTGTTCCATGTCCTTTATTTCAATACCTATGCGTGCGGCGACTTCCTCGGGATATGGTTCGCGTTTCAGCTCCTGGCTCATGACGCTTTTTACTGCTTGAATTTTTTTGACCATCGCTTCTTTCCGGTGGGGCAAGCGGATTGCTCTGCCGGTATTGATTACCGAACGGGAGATCGATTGGCGGATCCACCACGAGGCGTATGTGGAAAAACGGACATTCCGTTTGCCGTCATATTTTTCAGCGGCTTTCATAAGTCCGATATTGCCTTCCTGAATGAGGTCCGCGAGGGAGAGGGTAGGGTTCCACATGCTTTTAGCGATTTTTATGACAAGCCTGAGATTACCTTCAATGAGCGCTTGCCGGGCAGCGGTGTCCCCCCGCAGGATTTTTCGTGAAAGCGCTTCCTCTTCATCACGGCTGAGAAGCTGTTTGGATTTTATCGATTTAAAGTAGCTCGCAAGACTTTCGTTATTTTCAGTGATGTGTGTCATGATTAGAACTCCTCCATTAATAGACAGCAAAATCCGAGCCAGAATTATGAATACTGATAAGAAAACTGTTTCGAAGGTGTATATGGTTTTCAGCGAAAGAAAATTCGATTGAAAATTTGCGAAATATTACATAATATTCATCATTATTAATTACTATGCGAAATATGCAAAGATTATTGCTTGTGATTTTCAAGAAGCGCAAATAATTTGGAAGTCTTTGCCGCAACGGCGGTGTATGAAAAGAGATACAAACAGACTCGAGAACTGTCTGATTTATCATATAAATATGGCGAAGCTGGTAACAGGTGCATAGCGCTTTGAATTGGTTGTGCTATTTGATCAGCTTCAGTGGATCGAGAGCCTGCCCGTTTTTGAATATGCTGAAATGAAGATGAGGTCCCGTGCTCTGCCCTGTGTTGCCAGAGCGGCCGATCGTGGCCGATTGCGCGACCTTGGAGCCTTGCCTGACATTGATTTCGCTTAAATGAGCATAGAGCGACTGGTAGCCATTGTCATGCCGGATGATAATGTAGTTGCCGAAAACGCTGTTGTATCCGGTGTCAGCGACAATGCCTTCGCTGGTTGCCTTTACTGGTGTGCCTTTGTTGACAACAATGTCAATCGCGGAATGGAATGTGCGGAGCCCGGAGAAAGGGTTGGAACGGTAGCCAAACGGCGAGGAAATGGTGCCTCTGACTGGCCACACAAAAGTTTCACCATAGAAATTTTTTAGAGTCGCCGAAGCAAGCCGCGCGTTCGGGATAAAGAGGCTCTGACCCGCGTTAAGCGTAGCGCTGGCAAGTTCATTGACATCCACCAGTTTGGTCATGTCGGCACCGTAAGCTTTTGCGATGGTTGAAAGATTTTCGCCTTTTCGCACTTTATGGATAATGCCGTCCATATTGGGGATGCGAAGCGTCAGGCCCGCCTTGATGGAGGACTGGCTCTGCAGATTGTTCATGGCAATGATGGTATCTGCCCGCAGACCGAATCGCTTTGCCAGCGTGGCGATGCTGTCCCCTGATCTGACCGTGTAGGTTTTAATTGAAAGCGTGACCGGCAAAGGAGGCAATTTTTCTTTGCTTTGGGCTGGATTTTGCAGCTGCTCGGGTGAGATGTATGCCATCAGCGCAGCCTGCGCCGAGTCTTCATCGGGAAGGACGAGCGATGATGAGACCGGGAACTTGCGGATATTCCCAAGTGTGACAGCGCCTGCCGATAGTATGGCGGCAAGAGCCAGGAAGCCACCAATCAGTGGGAGTATGCGTAATCGGGGGAGGTCCATCAAATGATTCCGGGCATTTTCCTTCCAGGCAATAAGGCTGGACTTGAAGCCGGCACAGTATTGTTTTAAAGAAAATACTGCTGGCAGTTTCCGGCTTCTTTGGTGTAAGCCGGGAGCGCGTGATGCGGCATCTGATGATGTGGAGCGAGAGTTGTGTTCCGCGAGTCTTCCGCGATGATTAAATACAAGAGTATTTCTTTTTTCTGCAAGTGCTTTTCTTATTGTAAAATATGATATTTTTTTCTTTTTCTGGACTACAAGCTGAGGTGTTTTTGCCGGTCTGCGAGAAACGCCGGAAAGGGTTATGCCATGCTGAATGGATACAAAAGGATTGTTCCGCGCTGGAGCCTGAATGTTCGGTGTATCAGGCCAGCTGAGATCATCGTTGTCTGAAGCGCGTGGAAAATCATCCCGATATGCCATTGTTCTTCCAATATCGGCTGAAATCTGTCGATAATTGAGTATGAAAATGTCGTCTCAGCAAAAGAAACCAGCAAATGTTCTCAGGATCATACTTGTCGTAATAATCATTTTTTTTCTGGTGCGCTTTTTTGTCATTGATGCGGCGCTGATTCAGGGTCGATCCATGCTCCCCGGCTATGCTGAGGGCGACATTGTCTTTATATTGAAATGCGCGTACGGTTTGCGGGGAGCTGCTGGTGAATACCGTATTATCTGGACGGAGCCGCAGAAGGGTGATATTGTCGCCGCGATTCGTCCTGACACAGGAGCGCTGATCATCAAACGTGTTTCGGATTTCGAATTTCTTATAGATACCGAAAAGGCTAGGATGCTGAAGGGATATTTCCTGCTGGGAGATAATAAATTCGAATCCTCCGATTCAAGAGAGTTTGGCGCGGTGCCGATGAATAATATACTGGGCAAATTAATTTTTCCCCTGAGATTCAGATGACAAGGCAGATAAAGGCATCATGAAAATACCGAGAGTCAGGCTGATATTCCTGGCAGGAATTCTTATCCTGCTGACGGGGCTGGTTTACAGCCGATTTGTTCAGTTGGCGCTCGCATCAGGGAAGGATGGGTCGAACAACGAACTGATGACCGGCGAACGGGGCAGAATTGTTGACAGAAACGGAACCATCCTGGCAATGGATATTCCAAAATACAATATTTCGGTCTGGCGTCCTGACACAAAACCTGAAATTTTCGCAGCCGAAACAGCTGAACTTGCCTCGATTCTGTCGGTGCCCGGTGAGCAAATAACGGAAAAATACCAGGATAAAGCAGTCAATTACTTCTACGCGGCAAAACGGGTATCAGCCGACATGGCTCAGAAGATTCGTGATGCACAGAAAAACGGCAAATTCAAAGGCGTCCAGATTGAAGAAATATCCGGCCGGCTGTATCCCGAGGGAAGTCTTGCATCCTATCTGATAGGTTTCACCGGCGAAGGCAATATAGGACGGGATGGCGTGGAAATAAAGTACGAGAGTGAGCTTTCGCCAAAACAGAGGAAAATCCGGGAAAGTTTCGGGCTGGCGGGGGTTGCAGCGAGGAAACAGCCTCGCGGGAATACCGTCGTACTGACCATTGACGCCAATCTGCAATATATGATTGAAAAAATCGCGAGCACTGCGGTCAAGGAAAACTCCGCGGATGCTGTCATGGCTGTCGCCATGGATGTAACAAATGGAGAAATTCTCGCTTATGTTGTACAGCCAGGCTATGATCCGAACAATTACTGGTCTTATAGCGACAACCAGCGAAAGGATCTGCTGTCGCTCTATGCATACGAGCCTGGTTCGGTTTTCAAGGTTTTTTCGATGGCTTCGATTCTGGATATGGGCGCTATCACACCGAATACGGTGTTCAATTGTGACGGCGCGTATCGTAAGACCTTGGCCAATGGGCAGAAAATTGTGATAAAAGATCTGAATGTTTATGGAAAGCAGAATCTTGCCGGCATCCTGGCGCACAGCTCCAACGCGGGCGTTGGGTATGCTTCGGATCTGGTCTCAGATATTGACCTGTATCAGCGCTTGGCTTCATTCGGTTTTGGAATGAAAACAGGTGTTGGGCTTTCAGGTGAGAGCTCCGGCCAGCTCAAAGAGCCGGAAAAGTGGTCAGCACGGACAAAGCCGACGATAGCAATAGGGCAAGAAGTGCTGGTAAGCGCTCTGCAGATGATTGCCGCGGCATCAGCGGTCGCGAATGGAGGCGTACTTCTGCAGCCGGCGACTGTTAAAAAAATCGAAACCGCTGATGGTGAGGTTGTGTATGAGCATGAAGCCCAGGAAGTCAGGCGGGTGATTTCTGAAAAAACAGCGCACGAAATCATAACGGCGATGGAAAGCGCAGCAACGATGGAGGGAACAGGCTGGCGGGCTAAGGTGCAGGATGTCCGCATGGCGGTAAAAACTGGAACGGCGCAAATGACCGATCCGCGAACAGGAGCCTATTCGGATAAGGATTATATCGCCTCGACGCTTGGTATTTTCCCTGCGGATAATCCAAAAATTGCGCTGTATATCGCGATAATCAAACCCAAAGGCCCCTCGTATCTTGGCGGACAGATTGCCGCGCCTGTTTTGCGCCAGGCGGCAGAAGCTGTTCTCACGAGCCTGGATCTCCCGCGGGATAAAACGCCCTTGATTCGACATGACGGAACCGTTGTCATCGCGCCATTACCGCAGATTACACTCGGTTCCACAGTTCCGGACATGTCAGGCATGCCGAAACGCGCGCTTTTAGAACTTGTATCCGACAAATCAGTATCCATAGTCATTCAGGGTGATGGCTATGTGGTGGCGCAGAACCCGGTTCCAGGAACACCGGTTACTCCGGGTATGAAGCTTGTGTTTACCTTGCAATAGTTCCAATTTTAAAAGGAGAATGAACATGATAAGTCGGGAAGAGGCCATCCATCTCTGGAGGACGTATAATTCAGATGATTCGCTGTACAGGCACGCGCTTTCGGTCGAGGCGGCAATGCGGCACTTCGCGGAAAAAGAAGGATTCGATCCGGAATTCTGGGGTATTGTAGGGTTACTGCATGATGTGGATTACCAGCTATTTCCTGAAGAGCATCTTCAGCACTCGAGAGAAATTCTGGAAAAAGCTGGCTTTGACGAAGCGTTTATCCATGCCGTCGAAAGCCATGGATGGGGTATCTGCAGTAAGGTAGAGCCAGAACATCGCATGGAAAAGTATCTTTTCGCGGTGGATGAGCTGACCGGATTCATCGCCGCCTGCGCTTATGTCCGGCCTTCAAAAAGCATACTGGATATGGAAGTCAAATCGGTCAAGAAAAAATGGGGAAGCGCGGCATTCGCTGCGGGAGTCCGGCGCGATGTGATAGAAAAAGGCGCCGCAATGCTCGGACTGCCGCTTGAAGCGCTGATCGCTGAAACGATTCTGGCGCTGAGAAAAGAAGCGGAAGCCGTCGGACTCAAGGGCAGCCTGTAGACCGAATTTCCATTTTTCTACCGCCTCATTGACCATTCATCCATTTGAATATAGATTTTCACACAGAGTTCGCCGCGCAAAACCAAGCTGACGCGGCAGCTTCAATTAATGAAATCAAACGACAGCAAGGCAGGTTTTCATGCTCGAGAAGATAAGTGAAAAATTCAGCGATGTATTTCGCACCATAAGCGGCAAATCCTCAATCTCGGAAAAAAACGTTGAAGATGCTATCGAGCAGATTAAAATGGCATTGCTTGAAGCCGATGTGAATATCCGGGTTGTCAGGCGCTTTATCAATGGCACACTCGAGGAAGCCAAAGGGGAAAAGGTTCTCCGCGCTGTCAGCCCCGGCCAGCAGTTCATCAAAATAGTCCATGACAGAATGGTGGCGCTTCTTGGCGATGAGAAGCAGGAACTCAACTTGAAAGGGCCGGATACGCAGTCCGTCATTCTGCTTTTAGGACTGCAGGGTTCAGGCAAGACCACAACCGCGGCAAAATTGGCACTTCTTCTGAAAAACAAAGGCCGAAAAGTTCTGCTCGCAGCCTGCGACCTGGTGAGGCCGGCGGCAGTGGAACAGCTTTCTGTTCTGGGCAATCAGATAGGCGTGCCCGTTCATACCGAAAATACCAAGGACCCCGTTCAGGTCGCGACAGCCGCGCTCGCCCGTGCAAAGCGTGAATCTTATGACACGGTCATTATCGATACCGCGGGCCGGCTCCAGATTGATGATGCTTTGATGCAGGAGCTAGCTAAAGTCAGAGATGCAGTCAAACCGATTGAGTCGCTCCTCGTGGCTGACTCCATGACCGGACAGGCAGCAGTTGATATTGCTAAAACATTTGACGAAAAAATCGGCATTTCCGGTGTGATTCTTTCAAAATTCGATTCTGATACTCGGGGCGGCGCGGCACTATCCCTGAAATCGGTTACCGGCAAGGCGATCAAATTTGTCGGCACCTCGGAGCGTCCGGATGGACTTGAGCCTTTCTATCCTGAACGAGTCGCGAGCAGAATTCTTGGCATGGGCGATATCGTATCGCTGGTCGAGAAAGCGCAGAGTGTTTATGATCAGAAGGAAGCGGAAGAACTTGAGCGCAAATTGTCTGAAGAAAATTTCACCCTCGAGGATTATCTCGGTCAGCTTCAGAAAATGAAAAAAATGGGGTCGGTTCAGGCAATGCTTGAGATGATCCCCGGGATGGCCGGGCAGATCGATGAGGATCAGATCGATCATGAAGAGATGAAGCGCGAAGAAGCCATCCTCCGCTCCATGACAAAAAAAGAGCGTTTGAACCACCTGATTATCGGACCCGGCAGACGGGCACGGATCGCGCGGGGATCGGGAACATCGGTTGCCGAGGTCAATCGGCTTTTGAAGAAATTTGAAAAATCCCGCCTGATGATGAAAAAGATGATAAAAAATAAAGGCGCCATGGCAAAAATGATGGCGGGGAAACAGCGATAAAGCTGAAAACCATGCTTTACGGTACTTTACATTGCGGGATTTTTCCTGTAAAGTACAAAAACTATTTTGTTTGGAGAACTACCATGTCCAGAGTATGTGAAGTATGTGGAAAAGGCACCCTTTTTGGCAATAATGTTTCTCACGCGAAAAACCGCACCAGAAGAACCTGGCTTCCCAACCTTATTGAGGTAAGGACCAAGGAAAATGGTACGGTGAAGACTGTCAAAGTCTGCGCCAAATGTCTCAAGGCAGGGAAGGTAGTCAAGTACGTCTGATTCTCTCTGATGAGGGGTGACAAGAAAAGACCGCGGGCCGGATGGCTTTGAGCGGTCTTTTTTATTGCCTGAAATGGGGTTGCGCAGGCGGATGCATAAATTGGCCTGATTCAATAGCGAAAAAAAAAGGAGGCAAGTGCCTCCCTTTTTTATGCTTCGTTTATCGCTGACAATCGAATCAGCGGTGCCTCCGGCCCATCGGCATGGCAGTACGGCCAGCTGCGCCGCCCATCATGCCTCTTCCATAGCCGACACCCACAGGTGCAGCCTGGGTGGAAAGATCGATGGTTTTACCGTTCAGGGTCAGTGAATCAACGTGGACACCGAAGCTGTCTTTCACGCCGACGATTGCATGGGAATAGCCTTCAACCTTGACAGAAGCACCTTCCTTGAGGCCGTCGATGAAGCCAATGAGGCGGCTCGGAATCATGACATAGTAGGTTTTAGCATCTTTCTTGATGGCGATCTGTGCATTTACGAGTTCCAGCGTTCCCTCAAGGGTGATCTTTTCAAAATTGACAGGAGCTTGAGCTGCGGCCAAGCTATAACCGCGGCCGTAAGCCTGTGGTGCCATAGGGGTGGCTGGCGCGACCGGAGCAGTCTGATAGCCATAGCGCGGCGGGAAATTAGACTGAGCCTGACCGGCCCAGGGCTGCGCGGAGACGGCAGCGACAGAAACGAGTGCGATTGCGATGAGTACAAGTGCCTTTTTCATAAGGAACTCCTTACAGTTGATTGAGTCAGCGTCTGCTGACTTCGGCCAGCTTTTGCCGGCCTGGGTGCCACACAACTGATTCGCTGTTGCGCATCATGGTGTGTGCACTGTATATAAAGCAGGAACCGTGCCAGATTTTAGGTTAAAGATTATTGTGTTTATAAATATAAATGATATAATGAATTATAAATTTAATAAGGTGGGGTGGGATTGAAAGCATGGTATGTGCCTTTATATCAGGGAATCTTTTTCCCGGCAGGCTCAGCGATGGGAGAAAAATGTGCCCGGTCGAAAACGCCTCGCAATTCGATTCGGCTCAATAAAAACTGCGAGATGTCGATATTCTCTATACGTGAATTTTTCTTAGTTACAGAGGTCCCATGCTGAAACAAGCAAAAAATGTCTGCCTGCTGGCCGCTCTCATCGTGATAGCCTTGCCTGCGTTTGCCACTGATAACCAACCATATCGCCTCTTTCCGGCGCTTTACAAAAAAAATGCGGTTTTGGAACTCCCCATGACGGTTCCCAATAGAAGCGGAAACCCGAACAGCCAGGGCGGGTTTTCCGAGCGCGTCCCTTTGCTCGCAAACAATACTATCGTTTCGTTCTACGGCCATCCGTTTTCCAAAAACATGGGCATTCTCGGCCTGTTTTCCAAGGAAGAGATCGCGGAAAAGATCAAATACTATGCGCGCCTTTATGATGAAGCGAATGGTTCCAAAGGTGCCGTTCCGGCCTACTACATTATCTATGGAACCTGCTGGCCAAAGGGAGAAATCGGCTATCTGAGCGATTCAGTTCTAGAATCCTATATTGCATATGCCCAAGAGAAAGACATGCTGGTATTCGTTGATCACCAGATAGGGAAGTATTCGGTGCGGGAAAGTATGGAGAAGATTCTGCCTTTCCTGAAATATCCGAATGTGCACCTGGCTTTGGATCCGGAATGGCGGACTCTCAACCCGATGAAGGAAATAGGTTCGATTACCGCCGAAGAATTGAATGAAGCGCAGAAAATAATGCAGGATTATATTATCGCGAACAATATCAGCGGAATACGTATTCTTGTGGTGCATCAGTTTGCTGAAAAAATGATACAGAATCGTTCAAGAGTCCGATCTGACTTTGAGCGTGTGTTGCTGATTCACACCGCTGATGGATTCGGCCCGCCTTCACTCAAGAAAAACACCTACGCGCTCAATGCCAAAGCGGAAAATATGCCGATAAAAGGTTTTAAATTGTTTTTCAAGTCGGATTTCACTCTGGCGGGCTTTGATAACCCACTGATGTCCCCGGCGGAAGTTTTAGCGCTCGATCCCGAGCCAGGTCTCATCATCTACCAATAGCAGGCACTAATAAACTGATATCATCCTATCAACAAATGCCTCATTTATGCCGATAACTGAATAAGCGGTTCTGTCGGCGTACGTTCGGTCATCTGCCGATTTTTCAGGTTCTTCCTTTGTTTTTCCGGCATATCCGTGATAGTACTGTATGAGTAATAATAGTCTGCGAGGGGGAGTACCCATGTCCTTGAAAAAACGGCTGGTTTTTGCTGCTGTATTGCTTTCAGCCTTATCTTTATCCGCTTTTGGTTATGACCCGCCTCAGGGCGGATATTTTTTGAATTCGCTGAATAACCCCTGGGATATGGCGCTAGCACCGAGCGTGACGGGATCAGGCACACCGTCCTCATCCATTCTGAATCCTTCATCCCAAGCGGCAAACCAGCTTTATCAGATTGAAACTTCCTATACCGGCATAACGGATTGGGGTGTCGGGCCGCAGGGCTGGGGCAGCGCAGCATCGCTGGGATTCAGTATTCCGACAACATACGGAGTCTGGGGCGGCAATGCACGTTTTCTGACACTCCCTTCGACAATGTCGGAAATGCCGCTCGGCACTTTTGGCTCACTGAGAGCCAGTTTCGCGAAAGAGCTTTCAAGAACACTGTATGCAGGAAGCGCTGTCGAGCTGACAATGGGCGGCAACGGTACTTTCGGCTGGGGTCTGGGTGCTGATATCGGTATTACAGCGCTTTTAGGGGATCTTGGGTTTTACAAAGACGCGAAACTGGGCATCGCTTTGCTCAATATGGGGAAAGGTTATCTGACCTCGACACCGCCGGCTGGCGCTTTTGGAAGCGCAGTTTCCTCGGCGTATCCCGCGGCATTTACCTTTGGAGCAGGGATTCGGGGCTCTCTGCTTCAGTCGTATTATTGGAATATCGAAGCGGCGGCGGACCTCTGGGCGCCGGCTTTTCAGGATTTGAATTTTGGGCTGTCGTTCAGGCTTGGATTCAGAGACTATGCCGCCCTGAGCGCAGGCTGGTCCATTGGACTTCGGGATATGCTGACAGGAAACGGCAGAAGCCTCCTTCCCAGTATAGGCATCGTGGGAACCATTCCCCTGGGTAAAGGATTGTCGTTGTTTGGGACAAAACATCCTGACGCTGCTCTCGGAACAGCGGTGGCAGTTCAGCCTCTCTATGATTCACTGTACGCAGCAAGCGCCGGTTTTTCTCTCAGCTTCGGTGTCAAGGATAAGACAGCTCCGAAAGTCTCGCTTGGTCTGCCGGTTCCTTTCCGCGGGGTTGCATATGTCTCTCCCGAAAGCGGAAGCGAAAAAGAAAAATTGACCATTCCCTTGCGCATCACCGATGAACGGTATATTGCGGGCTGGAAATTGACAATTGAAGATAAATCCTCCGGAGCTGTGGTTCGGACCTTTGCGGCATCCAATGAATTAGCTGAAAAATTATCGCTTTCTTCTGCGGGGATTCGAAAAGCTTTTGGATATGACCGGGGTTCCGTCGCGGTTCCGGAATCCATCATCTGGGATGGTCGTGATGACTCGGGCAAACGGGTAGAAGACGGCGTTTATACAATGAGCTTCATCGCATGGGACGATAACGGCAATACGAATCTGGATTATCAGAGCTGCCTGACGATTGTTGTTGATTCGGAAAAGCCAAAAGCCATGATCCGTCCGATGGAACAGAATGTCATGTTCAGCCCTGATGGAGACGGCAGCCGGGATCAGCTGTCATTCAGAAATACTGGCTCGGTAGAGAACAGCTGGACTGTAGAAATATCGGATAGCGCGGGGAATGTGGTCAGAACCCAGCGTTTCAACGAGCGTAGCGCGCCGAGAGATTTTGCATGGGATGGTACGGCGGATGACGGAAAGCGGGTCAAAGATGGAAAATATACCGTTATTCTGAAAACAAAGGATGAAGCCGGAAATTCAGCCGAAAGCAGTGTCGGTGAGATTATTGTCGACACCTCTCGGCCCGATGTCTCCATCGCCCTCAGCGACACGGTGATGAGTCCCAATGGGGATGGAAACAAAGATTCTCTCATTATTACACCCAAAATTGATTCGGCCAAAAATCTGAAAAAATGGCGAGTCTTCGTACTCGATCAGGATAGAAAAGAAGTATGGGCGGTCAGCGGCAACGAGTTGGCTCCGCCTGCGGCAAGCTATGTTTTCCGCGGAACTGATGTTTCAAATGCGGTTTTGCCTGATGGCATGTATGAGGCGGGCATCAATCTTGAATATCAGAATGGATACATGCCTGAGCGATTCACGCCGGCCTTCCTGCTCGACAGGACTCCGCCTTCAGCCTCTATCGCTCTCGGCGATGAAAATGCAATTTTCAGTCCCGACAATGACGGACGGCGCGACAATTTCAAATTCAGCTTCCAGTCTTCCGAGGAAGATTCCTGGAACCTTATCATCCGCGACGCAAGCCGGAACGAAAAAGTTGTCAGGCAATACCAGCAGTCACTCCCAGCCTCGCTGGTTTGGGATGGAAAGGATGATCAGGGACGGATTGTTGCAGACGGCGACTATGAAATGTATATTTTTGCGGTTGACAAGGCTGGAAACAGTTTCAGCACTGTTTCCGGGAAGGTGACTGTTGACACGGCGAGACCCGTGGTAGAGCTGATTCAGGACAGGGAAGCTTTTAGTCCCAATGGAGACGGCTCCGCTGATACTGTCGTGTTGCGGCCCCGCATCAGCTCTGGTCGGGGTATGACATCCTGGAAATTCATCATATCGAATGAAGCAAACGCGTCTGAAAGCATCCGCGCAGAAGGCGACGGGTATGAAACGATGCCGGCGATTTTTATCTTTGACGGCAAGGACTCATCCGGCAGGAGTCTGCCGGAAGGCATGTATAAAGCCAGACTTTCTGTTTCCTATATCAACGGATTTGAAGCGGATGTCGAAGGCAAGCCGGTGCTGCTTGATGTGACATATCCCGCGGCGGAGGCTGCAGTTTCCAGGAAAGTTTTCAACCCGGCTGGTTCTGGTGAACAAACCATGGTGACCATACGTCAGAGCAGTACCATGGAAGACCTTTGGAGCGCTTCAATTCGGGATAGCAAGGGAAATCCAGTCAGAAACTGGGAAGTGAGCGGAAGGCTTACCGATATTGTCTGGGATGGAAAGGGAAATTCAGGATTGCCCGTGCCCGATGGCACCTATACCTATCATGTCGCTGCTAAGGACAAGGCAGGCAACGCTTTTGAACTGAAACCAGTTGAGATTTCGATTGATACAATAAAGAAGGAAGCTTACCTGCGTCCTTCGATGCAAGCATTCAGTCCGAATAATGATGGCGTGCGGGATGTTCTTGTGCTTTCTCCAGAGGCTGGCGTGTCAGAGCGATCAAGCGGATGGATAATCTGGATAAGCCCGCAGTATCAGAAAGACGCCAGAATAAAAACCTGGAAAGGCAGCGGCGCTCTTCCATCAAAACTGGAATGGAATGGCATGTCTGATGCCGCAGCCGATGTCCCGGATGGGCAGTATATCGCGTATCTGATGATTGAATACCCCAACGGCGACAGGCTTGAAACCTCAACATCAGCAATCCTGGTGGACAGAGTGCCGCCTCGTGCTGCGGTGAAGGCATCAGCTTCGCTGTTCTCGCCGAACGGCGATGGCATTCTGGATACAGTGACCATAACCCAGGAGTCATATACCCAGGATTTCTGGACAGGAACTATCAGAACCATGCAAGGCGAAATTCTTCGGCAATGGACTTGGGATACCAGCGCGGCCAGCTTTGTTTGGGATGGCACCGATGGATCTGGAGCTTTGCTGGCTGACGGTCAGTATTATTATGAACTCGTGAGCATTGATAAGGCTGGGAACAGCTATACCTCTGGTCAGATCCTCATTTCGATTGAGACAGAGAAAAAAGCGGTCAGACTTGAAGTGGATCAGCGCGCATTCAGCCCGAACAATGATGGTATCAAGGATGAATTGACGCTCGCGGCGACTGCCAAATCCCCTGAAAAAGTCAAATCCTGGGAGTTAGTGATTGTAGCGCAGGAAGGGGAACTGGCGTTGAACGCAGTCAGAACCTGGAAAGGTGATGGCCTGCTTCCTGTGAAATTTATCTGGCGCGGTGAACTCGATGCAGGCATTGCGGCGCCTGAGGGCAGGTATGCCGCCAATTTGACCGTCAAGTATCAGAATGGCGATGTGGTTGAGGCATCAGCCCCAACCTTCCTTTTGGACAGGATCGCGCCAAAAGCGAATGTCTCGGCGTCCAGGACGATAATTTCACCGAACGGCGATGGACGTTCGGATTCAGTGGAAATTCTGCAAACATCTGAACCTGGCGATGACTGGACTGGAACTATTATGGACGCAGCCGGGAGAGTTGTACGAAGCTATACATGGCAAAACGAGGTCAAGAACTTTAGCTGGGATGGAAAGGATCAAAGCGGCTTGCTGGTCAGGGATGGAATCTATCAGTATAAACTCGAATCAGCGGACAGCGCAGGCAACAAGACTGTAACCGCTCCAATTTCCATTGAAGTGGAAACCGTGCAAAAGCAGGTTCGTCTGGATGCGAACACGACAGCTTTCAGCCCCAATGATGATGGGGTCAAGGATACCGTAACGTTCGGCATTCAAGCATCATACCCAGACCGAATCACCTCGTTCAAGCTTGAGGTTTTCCCTGCCGGAAACCGGACTGATCAGCTTGCGGTCATGGCATGGACCGGCACAAATTCAATCCGAACACAGTATGTGTGGGATGGGCGGAGCAGTTCAGGCTTAAAAGTACCGGATGGCTTGTATCGGGCACGGCTCGAAATTCTTTATAGAAACGACGATGTGTTTGTTGAAGAAATCAGCCTTATAGCGATTGATACAGCAGCGCCGAAAGCCACTGTCCAGGCTTCTCTCCCGGTATTCTCGCCGAATGGGGACGGACGCTCCGACACGGTTCTCATCACTCAGAAAGCAGTGCCAGGCGATGACTGGCAGGCACAGATTGTGAGCGCTGAAAACCGGATCATCCGATCATGGAGCTGGAAAAACACGATTCCTTCTTTTGTGTGGGACGGCAAAGATCAATCAGGAAAAATCGTCCCGGATGGTGTCTATTTCTATGAACTTCGATCGATAGATCAAGCGGGGAACTCCTTTATTGCTCCGCGTTTGAGAATCGAAGTTGACGCATCAGCAAAACAGGTCCGGCTGGATGTTGACCCGAAGGCTTTCAGTCCGAATAGCGACGGAATAAAGGATATTGCCTATATTAATATTCAAGCGCCAAGACCGGCCGCGATCAGGGAGTACAGCATATCGATAAGCGCGCTGGACAAAAACGGCCAGAAAAATGCAAATGCATTGCGCACCTGGAGCGGGAGCAAGGATATAAAGGATCAGTACTCCTGGGATGGTAAAACAGCCTCCGGCATCGCCGTTCCTGATGGCTTGTATCAGGTAAGCCTGCGGATTCTTTATGAGAATGACGACTTGTTTGCGCTGGACAGTCCTGCAGTTCTCGTTGATACAGTTGCGCCGAAAATTGAAGTGAGCGCGGAACCGCTGCTCTTCTCTCCCAATAGCGATGGCAACAAGGACAGCATAACTATTTATCAGAAGTCTGTGCCGGGCGATGATTGGACGGGCCGTATCAAGAACGCCTCCGGACAGGTGATCAGAACATGGACCTTCAAGAACGAAGCGAAAACCTTTGTCTGGGATGGAAAAGATGCATCCGGCGCTGTCGTGCGGGATGGTGTGTACAGCTACGAAGTCAGTTCAAGCGACGCTGCGGGCAACAGCGCGCTGGCAACTGCCAAAGGTATTACCGTTGACGCGGCAAAACCAAAGGTGTATGTAACTGCTTCGGATACCGGCATGTCGCCTAATGGTGACGGCGTGCGCGATGATGTATCCTTCACGATTGTTGTTGAAAAACGCGAAGGTATCGAATCGTGGCGATTCTCTATCATCGATAAGCAAGGAAATGAACGAAGCTATTTCGGTGGCACTGGCAATGAAGTGCCGTCGCGGCTGGTATGGGACGGCAGAGATCTGCAGGGACAGGTGCTCCAGGGCGAATTTATGGGCAAGCTGGTTGTGCGATATGCCAAGGGCGATATCGCCGAAGCGGTCAGCGCGCCGATTACGGTTGTCACGGATCCGCCCAAGGTGGATATCTCGGTAACGCCTGAGTATTTCAGTCCTGACGGTGATGGCGTGGATGACCTTTTGAATTTCAATATTCTTGTCGATAAGGCATCGAATGTCGCGGATTGGAAGCTCGAAATCTATGAAAATGCCGTGGTTGAATCCAGTACGCCGAACGCGGTTGGCTCCAGCAGGCTTTTCATGAATTGGAACGGGAAGGGCAAGCCACCTGTCAAAATTGTCTGGGACGGTAAATCAACCAGAGGTGAACTGGTAGAATCGGCAACGGATTATCCCTTCACCTTTGTGGCACGGGACGCGCTGGGCAACAGTACCACTATTTCCGGTGTGATCGCGGTTGACGTCCTTGTTATCCGAGATGGTGACAGGCTGAAAATCAAGGTCCCGTCCATTGTGTTCCGGGCGAATTACAGCGACTTTATCGGCCTGCCGCCGGACATCGTGGCAAGAAACGAAAAGGTTGTTGCCCGAATTGCGCAGATTCTGAACAAATTCCCGGACTATCGAATCCGCATCGAGGGACACGCAAACAATGTCGGGAAAATGCTTGGCTATTCGCAGGCAAGAATTCAGTCTGAAGAGATTAAGGAGCTGATTCCGTTGTCAACCGGAAGAGCCGAGCTGGTGCGCACCATGCTGATCCAGAATGGCGTCGACGCACGGCGGCTTTCAGTCGTGGGGTTGGGTTCAAGCGAACCTGTTGTATCCTTCCTCGATGTGGAAAATCGCTGGAAAAACAGGCGAGTGGAATTCGTTCTGATTAAAAACCAGTAACCCTTGTTTTCTGTTGAATGCTGAAGGCTTCGCATGACCCGGTTTCGGCCGGGATTTACGCGAAGCCTTTTTCTCATTACGATGCAGAGTGATGCAAGAAGCGAAACAATCCGGAATGAGGGATCGCAAGAAAAAGCCATTGACAATCAAGCGGCTTCTTCTGCTTGTCTTGAAAATAGTTGTCTTTATCCACCTCGGATATATTCTGCTGACGGGAACCTGCATTCTGGTTTATAAATTTGTGAACCCGCCTTTCACTGTCCTCATGCCGTACCGCGCGCTGGGGTATGGCTGGAAGCTCGAAAAACCCAAGCCGCTGCCGCTCAAGAAAATTCCGCTGTATGTTCGATCCATGCTGATATCAGTGGAGGACGGAAAGTTTTACAGCCATCATGGACTGGATTTTGAAGCATTCAAACGCGCAAAAGAGATCAACGACAAACTGGGCAAGCCGCTGTACGGCGGCTCGACGCTGACCATGCAAGTAGCACGAACCTTGTTTCTGGTGCCCGAAAAAAGCTATGTAAGAAAATATTTCGAAATAATAACAGCGCTTGAGCTCGAATTGATTCTTTCAAAGGACAGAATACTGGAATTGTATTTTGGCTATGCTGAGTGGGGCAGGGGTATATTCGGCATTGAAGCTGCCGCGCGGCACTGGTACGGCAAGGGGCTCGCTTCACTGACAAAAGATCAGGCGGCTCGGCTCATTGCGCTTCTGTCTTCTCCCATCAAATATTCTCCGGAAACGCTCAATAAATCAGGGATTCTCCGGGAGCGCTATGACTACCTGGTGCGGCGCTATATAGAAAACCAGTCTGCTCCGCCCGATTTGGCACTCACCGTTACGCCGCCGCCCGTTTCACCTGAGCCGGGTATGGATGAAGGCGATTCTGAAACCACGGAGCAGCCTGCTATGCCGGGAGAAGCGGGAACTCAGGAAGTTTCGGCGCAGCTGTCAGACCGCGTTCCAACTCAGCCTTCACAGGAACAAACCAGTGACCCGACTGACACCGCAAAGCAAGCACCGACAGAATAATTGATAAAAAACGATGAATGTCCGACTGAGTTGCGCTACTTCAGAATCCGGGCAAGCAGGCGATCCAGGCTGTCGGCGAACCGCTTGGTGTCTGCCGCGGTCCTTTGCGAACCTTTTGGCGAATCAGGCAGAACGCCAAGGTTACGGAGGGTGAGCGAAGCATCCCGAAGCGAACGCCGTTCAGCGCTGTTTTCTTTGGTTATCAGTTCTCCCCGGTCGTTGAGCGCCCAGATTCCTTTTTCTGCCAATCGATCCATAAATGGAATATCACGGGTAATTACCACATCGCCAGCTTTTGCGTGCTCTTCAATAAACGTATCTGCCGCATCGGGTCCCGGACTAACTTTGGTTATATACGGCAATGGCACATCCGGAAGCCGGACCGTCGTTATGAAACGCAAGACTTGAGACTGCGACTGATTTTGGATATCTTCGGTTAATTCTTTTCTTTGCAATAAGATACGTCTGACATCCCGCGGTACGCTGTCTCCATCGACCCAGACTGTCATGGCTGGTCCTTCTGAAGCGGAACCATGGCTCGATATGCAACACCGGTGCCGGCTAGCGTACAGTTTTTGCAGGAGCCAGCGATAAATACCGATGTGCCCTCCACCAGGCTTGCTGAACCTGCGGGACATTCAATCTGAAAAGAGCCCTGATTGCAGAAGAGTATTTCTGGCCCTGTGACGCTCCAACTCGTCCTTCCCTGCTGTACGGCAGAAAATTCCATCAGCGTGAATTCATCAGCCTGGGTATTCCAGATTTTCCAGGCGTTTTTAGTGACGGGCTGTATCAACTCAGGCTGTGCTGCAAAATCGATGACCGCGATAAGATCATCCACATCAATGTGCTTCTGAGTCAATCCGCCCCGAATGACATTATCTGAAGTGGCCATGATTTCCAGGATGGTGCCTGAAAGATAGGCATGCATGACGCCGGCCGGGACATACAACCCCTGACCGGGCTCAAGTGTAAAGAGATTGAGAAATAAGGGTGAGACAGCACCACCGTCATGGGGGTAGTGGCGGTAGCATTCCTGAACGGCATCGCCGGCCAGCCTGTCTGCCCGATTCGAACTTTGCCTCAATGTTTCAGCCTGCTTCAGCGCCATGGCTTCAAGCTGATACTTTTCGTGGTCATGGAGACTGAGCGCTTTTTTCAATAACCGAATCAGGGAATCCTGGAAAGCATCAGCGCTGAAAGAAAAAAAAGCGGTCAGCTCGGGTCCGAGAAGCCTAGCTGTTTCCTGCGCGGGCCGAAAACCGCAGAGGGCGCGGAAATCAGAAAGGGCGACAGCGAGCTCCGGTTTGTGATTCTTGTCCTTGTAATTTCTTTCGGGGGCTGTCAGCCCAATGCCTCTGGCCTCTTCCCGCTCAAAACCTGCCTTTGCCTTTGCCTTGTCCGGATGAACCTGTATCGAAAGCGGCATGCTCGCGGAAAGAACCTTGAACAGAAACGGCAGATCGTCAAATTGCCGGAATACTTCTTCACCCAGAAACGCCTTCGGATTGGTGCGGATTAATTTGTCGAGCGGCAGGCTTGTACCGTCCGAGAACATGAGGTATGAAGGGTCATTGGGATGGTCTCCCATCCAATACTCAGCGGATGGTTTGTCCAGTGCCTGCTGAATATGGGCATACTTTTGAAAACCGTCATAGCTTCCCCATGCGTTGTGACGGGTTGTGTTTTTCATGATAAAACAATGCTTTTCAAGCAGAGGCATCGATGTTCCTCCTGATTGTCGGTTTTCTCCGGTAAATTCGAGCCATGAAAGACATTATGGCAGTCATGCGAGGAAATTTTCAACCTTTTTTTCTATCGCCGTGAGCGAATCAACCACCAGGATACTTTCGGGCAGGCTGTTGATGAAAAGCTGGCCGTAGGAAGCATGGACAAGCCGCGAATCCAGCACGACAACAGCCCCGCGGTCTTCCGAATGGCGTATCAGTCTGCCAAATCCCTGCTTGAATTTGATAATGGCCTCGGGAAGGCTGATTTCCATAAAGGCGTTCTTGCCGCTTTTTTCAATCGCTTCCGCTCTGGCTTCAGGAACCGGATCATTAGGCACTCTGAAGGGAAGCTTGGTGATGATGACCTGTGAAAGCGTTTCGCCCGGCGCGTCCACCCCTTCCCAGAAAGAATCGGTTGCGAAGAGCACGCTCGGAATATCTTCCTTGAACATGGAGAGAAGACGGCTTCGGCTGTCCATCCCCTGGCGCAAGCAAGGGATTCCTGCCTGTATCAACAGCGGTTCCGCAACCGCATAAGCCGCGTTCAGAAGATCATAGCTGGTAAACAGCACCAGCGCTCTGCCGCGCGAAGCCATGACCAGGCGTGGGATCGCCCTGATGACATATTCCTTAAAAGCCTGCGGGCTTTTTTGCGGTGACGGACTTTCCGTGTCAATAGCGAGCAGGGCGTTTGAAGAAAAGGGAAATGGCGAACGATAGATTTGCGCAGAAATGTCCGGCCTCGAAGGGTCTATGCCGGAGCGCCGCATCCAGTGCTGGAAGGAGCCGCCAATAGCGAGTGTCGCGGATGTGCAGATAATTGCTGGTATCTTTTTGAACACCGTTTTTTCAAGCAATGGAGCGACATCGAGCGGTGTGGCATTGAATGATATATAAGGATCCTTCCGCTGGGCATGCTCTTTTTGAATCCAGAAAATCATGTCCTCTTCCTGCGGGTAATCCTTGAAACGAGAAGCGAGGACTGCGGTATCATTCATGTTTCGCATGAGCAGTTTTGCCTCAGCGATCACGGTTTCATTGGAAAGTGTGGCTTCCACATTCGCGAGGCTTGAGGCGAGAGCGCTCGAAACCGCCAGGAGCCCTTTTTGCAGTTGTTCACAGCGCTCCGTCAACCCGCGCCAGGCTTGTGAATCAGCAGGTCTCAGTCTGCGGGAGGAAACCGATGACAGCATCCGCAGCGCCTCGCTTTCAAGCTCCGCCATGGTGTTCTGAAGCGGTTTAAGTGCGTTTTCAGCTTTTTCGAGCGCGGCTCGATCGATTTCCGGAAGTTTGGCAAGTCGGGGAAGCAGGCCGCTTGTCCTTGTTTTTGAACTTTTTTTAAGCCGTGACACATGCCGGAAAATGCTGAATTTGGTAAATTCTTCGGTAAAAAGGCTGGTTGCGCTGGATTCGAGCGAATGAGCCTCATCGAGAATGAGGGCGGAATAGCTTGGCAGAATGGCAGTCTGCTCGCCGCCGGAAGATCTGTTTCTGCTGGCGATATCGGCGAACAGCAGATGATGGTTGACAACAATAACCTGAGCGCTTGCCGCAGTTTTCCGAACCTGCAGGACATGGCACTTTTCTCGAAACCCGCAATGAAGCGCCAGACAGGATTCACTCTCAGAACAGATCCGGCTCCACAGGCTATCCTCAACGGAAAATGGTATGTCCGCCCTGTCGCCAGAACCACCCGAATTATCCCAGTCAAGGATTTTTTTCAGGCTGTCGTCTTCCTTGAGGAAGATGCCTTCTTCAGCGATCGCCTCTCCCAGCCTCTGTTTGCAGAGGTAATTGGAACGGCCTTTGACCAGGACTGATTTTACCGGCTTCTTGAACATGGATGCAATGATCGGAATGTCTTTGGTGAAAAGCTGATCTTGCAGATTGATGGTAGCTGTCGAAATGACAACCCTGGTGTCGTTGGCTATTGCCCACGCGAGGCTTGGAACCAGATAGGCAAAGGACTTGCCGACTCCGGTCCCTGCCTCGGCCGCCAGAATCCCCCGATCATTCAGAATGGCCGCTACATCACGGGCAAGCAGGACCTGTGATTCACGCGGTTCAAAGGACGGCATGACTCGTGAAAGCTTTCCGCCATATTCGAGGACAGCGCCCATATCTTCGCAGTCGAGGCGCCTTTCAGGTTTCTGCTGGACCAGCTCTGCTATGACAAAGGCATATGCAACATCGTTGTCGACAATATAGCTGCCGACGCCGTATGAACCGGCCTGTGCGGCAACCTCGACATCCGCCTCTGAGGGTAAAAGGTTTCCAGATGGATGATTGTGGATCAGGACGGAACCCTTTTCAAACCATGACTCAAGAGCCGGAACCGATGACACACTGCCCCGTGCTACAATTTCGACCTCGGATATCATGCCAGATTTGTCACAGGCTCCGATGGCGAATACTTCATTGCCGCTGATTTCTGCAATAGCTTCGCGAAGCGACGAGATTGCCTCAGGGAGAAATTTCTTCCCGCTTTCATGCAATGCTTTATTTTTCATCGTTTACCATCCGTTTTTTAATGAAAAAGAAACAAGAAAGGACCTGCCGGCAAGTGAAGGAGCGAGGGGCAGGGCGAACTCGCATCCTGCAACCAGACGGTTTTGCGCCGCTAGTCCCGCCAGCACGGAAAAATCGAGTTCAGCCCGGATAAACAGCGATGACAGGAATTGGCTTGCCAGGTTGTCAAAGAGAAACGCGAACCGCGAACCAGCAACCATACCCGCCCGCCGTGCAAGCAATGATGGAGAAAGGGGCATTTTTATAACCGAGCTCTGGCCTTCTTTGTTGAAAAAGCCGGCGCTGAACAGCCGGGCTGACAATTCGGAAAAAGCGTAGAACCGCTTCCCATCGATTGCGGCATACTCCTGAAATATCGGGTATTCTGCCGGTCTGCCCGAAATCCAGTTGTTTCCTGAAAAGGCATAATAGCGGCCTGATGGGGCAAAACGCAATTCGTCCGAGGTGATACTGCCGGACAGATAGAAATCCGCCTGAATGCCAGCGCTCGAAAGGGCGGCACTGCCCTGCAAAGCAAAAGAAAGGCTTGCTGTGCTGACAGATGTGCCTTCCAGATCCAGCGCTGCCATCATGAGCACACCATGTCGGTTGAAAGGGGCGAATGACGACTGCCGGATCGTTGAACCCTGGGTTTTGATTCCGAAAGACACAGCCATATAATCTGGATTCAGGCTGAAAAACGAGTCCGCAGCATAATTGTTCTGCAAGCCTGCGTACCGTGCATCGATGCTGAAATCGAGTGATTTCCAGACAGGCATGAAGCCTCTATGCCGATTATAATCGAATAAAATTGAACTGATTCTGGTCACGGAACTTCCCGGGCCTGCTGAAGCGCCATCCTGGACAGCCAGAATCATTCTGCCCTTCAGGGTCGAAAGAGCGATCACCAGGCTGGCTTCAGGTGCTGAGGCTGAAATGTTGAATCCCAGATTCGCACTCCACGAAAGACGCTCGGTCAAATCCATGGCTTGGAATGAAATACCCACAGATTCAGCATCGGCGTACGGCAGCCTGCTTGTGCGGAAAACTTCCGGAAACCGTCGTGTTTGTGCGGGTGCCTGCATTGTATTTCCGAGATCCTGCTCAGCCGCTGCTGTCTCTTTTTCGTATGGCTCCCAGCGTCCTGGCACATTCCTGGTCCTTGAAAACTCAGACCAATACAGTATGTTTATCCCGTTCAGTCCGGGGCTTGAAAATAGTAGGCGATCTTCGGTGAGCAGCGCTGGAGAGTGTGCGCCTCCTGATGGCAGTGCGCAAACAACTTCCCGAGCGCTCCAGTTACCTTCGTCTTCCTCAAGAAGCATGGGGCGTGAAATCATATCGTCGCCGACGAGACCCAGCACAATACCGATGCTTTCTGAATTTTTTTCTGCTGCTGGTTTGCGGCTCCGCCAGATGCTGATGGAGCGCACTGCCCCCGGCATTCCCTTCCATATTTCAATCCTGCCATCAGCAAAGACTCGTGCCGGGTAGACAACTGTTCCGACGCGCAATAGCCCGTAGATTATTATCTGACCGTTTACTGAAACAGGGCAGAGATACTGAAGTTGTGCGCGGGAGGCGATATCCGCCAATGCTTGTGCGTCACTCGGCGCCCTATCCTGAATCAGCCTGCCTTTTTCAAGGTCGAAACGATACTGCGCCGGCCTCAAGTTTTGATTCGAATCATAAGCTCGCCAATCCACCAACAGAGTTTTTTCGTCATCAGACAACGCCATTTGACGGACATAGCCATCGGCATTGAAAAGTTTGCGGGGATGCGAAAATGACTCGCCGCTAAAATCCTGCCGGAAAACAGCCTGCTTCTCCTTGTCCAGGTAGAAAATGGCATTGCTGCCTGCAGAAAAAGCGCCGATCCGCCGGCTGGAAATTGGCACAAGGCCAGAGCGCAGCAGCTGATTGCTGCCGCCGGCCGGTGGGGTATTCTCGCTTATTCTGTCGCCATGAGAACCGGCCCCAGATGCGACCCCACCCAGCCAATCTTGAAAATCGACCCAAAGCTGGTCCGCGTTTACACCCGTAACCTTTTTTACAATCCCCTCCGCAAGCAGACTGTTTTCAAAACCTATCAGGATATTGCCATTGCCTGCTTCCCGCCATAGCTGCACCAGTGCTGCCTGTCCGAATCTCTCGCCAACATAGCGCACAAACAGCGCGCCGTAGAGATACGGCAGGCTTCCTGATCCCGGGAAGTCCATTGCCCCTGAAACATCCCAGAGCGAGCGCGCAAGCTGTGCCCGTTTTTCATCAAAAACCAGCTCAAGCGCCGCCGGATCATTGAGCCGTCCCGCTTTTTGTGCCTCAGAAACGCCCGCACGGCCGGAAAAACCGCTCTCGATATACACCGCCTGCCCTTCAACCAGTGCAGCGGGCATTATCCAGCCTGAAGGGGTGACGAAATCGCCTAGAACTGACTTGAGGAATTTCCAGAGCGGCGATCGGATATTCAAAGTTACTTCATGGGTAAGTTCATGCAGGAAAACAAGATATAAAGGGTCATCCAATGAAGCCAGTCCTGATGCTATATCAGGTTCAGCGCAGAAAATGACAATTCGATTTGAAGGAAATGTCGTGGAGTAGCCATTGAGGTCCATTCTTGTATCGCTCAGGAGAACCGGGATTTTTCGGCGCTCAGCTGCTGCACCAAAAAAAGACTCAAGCTTAGCCAGGGTCCTGTCCGCAAAACCCGCGAGCCGCACGGCTTCATCGCTAAGGCTTTGTGGATAATATATTTCAAAGCGGGAAGTGGAAAAACGGCCAAGGGTATCAAGATTTCTAACCGCCTGAGCGGACGCAAGAGAGACTGCCTGAAGAAAAAAAAGCAGGCAGATTACAGTATTTCTGAATTTCACGAATTTGACTGTATCACAGATACAGCTGTTTCAAAAGTAACAGGCTTCAAAAATGAGCTTTCGCACTTTCAATTTTTTCTTCAGCATTGTATCATTCGGGTGATCATGTTCAGAAAACAGCATTATTTTTCTTCACGCTGGAAAGAATCCCGGCACGTCGCTGATTTTGAAATTTCTGCCGACACTCAGGCTGAAAGTTTTATGAAAGCACTGCAGGAACTCTCGCATGAAGATGAAGAGTTGCCGCTGCCTTCCGAACTTGGCCCTGTCGTTTTCCGAGATGGTATTTTTCAGATTGACATGGAACCATCGGGGAAAACAGCCTCGCTGGATCCCGCGCTGAAAGGCCTTATCGATTCGATTTTGGGAAGCTGATTGAGCTCATTTTAAAGCTATTTTATTTTTTTTAAATTTGGCTTTGCGGTTTCTCGCGGTTTTTGAGAACCGCTGTGAGACACGCGCAATTTTAAGTTGGCCTTTTTAAATGCATCTGTATTTTGAAAGACCGACAATTAAAAACCGCCTTAAAAGCTTTCCAGGCTGCTGGCATCGAAAACACAAGAAAAACGTTGCGGGAACGCAGAATCCACGGTATAGTTTGATTTGTTTCAGAAGGAAACTTTATGACAAATGAAGATAGCGGTCCTGTGCGTTCCACAACGATTCGCGAACGGAATGAATTGACAGTCTTACGGCTCATTTTCAGAACTGGCTCTCTGTCCCAAAGCAAGGCGGTGCTGAAAACGGGCTTGAAAGCGCCGACAGTTTTCCGGATTTTTGCCCAGCTTGAAAAGCGGGGCTTGATTCATGAAATCGCGGCAGAATCCAAGCCTGACACTGATAAAAGGCCCCGGAAGGGAAGGCGTCCTGTCGAATTTGCCGTCAATCCTGATGCAGCCTATGTGGTCGGCCTGGATTTTTGGGCTCGGTCAGCTTCAGCTATTGTCCAGGACTTTTCTGGCCAGGTTATTGCTTCACGATCAGTCTGTTTCCCTATGGCTCCCAATGCCGAATCAGCGGTTCAGGTTCTTTCCACGCTCATTCATGACATGCTCAGGGAGGTTCGGATTCCGGAAGAAAAACTGCTGGGTATCGGGGTCGGAGCGCCTGGCTCGGTCAGTCTCGCTACTGGAGTTGTGCATTTTTATTCAAGAATTCCAGGCATGGTCGAATTCCCGCTCGGCGAACGGCTCGAAAAGGAATTCCATGCACCGGTTTCAGTCACGAACAATGCGTCTATTGTCGCGCTTGCAGAAGAGCGGTATGGGCTTGCCAAAGGTTCGGGTTCGCTTTTCGCTTTTCTTATCAGAGCCGGTGTCGGCGGCGCCTATCTGCAGAACGGCAGGCTGATTTCGGATCGAGGCCGGACAGCCTTTGAAGTGGGCCATCTTTCCATGGATCGAAACGGCCCCGAATGCAGCTGTGGGAATAGAGGCTGTCTTGAGCTGTATTTGTCTGAAGATTCCATACTGGCCGCGCTGAATTCAGCATTCCCCGGAATCGACATGGATAGAATCGATGAAATTCTCACCACTGAATGTGAAAAAGCCATCCCGTTGCTTGCTCCCCTTTTTGATATCGCGAGTCATGCGGTTCGGGATGTCCGCCGCCTTCTTGCTCCAGAAGCAGTCCTCATTGTCACCCGCTCCCAAAAGCTGTCCCAATGTATCGCCGAAGCCGCCAAAACCGATTTTGCCCGCAGTGACCAGCGCTTCGGACCTCCTGGCGCGAAAATCATAGCGGCGGAGTATGATTCGCTGCTAGCCTGCAAGGCTGCCTGCGATCTGGTGTATGAGTCCTATTTTTCAAAGGGCAGCAAAGCATCGGCAGAGCAGAGGAACAGAACCGCGGCCAGAAAAGGAATTCAGGAATGAAAAAATTTCTATCATGGAATGTCAACGGCATACGCGCCTGTGCCCAGAAAGGTTTTCTCGATTGGCTCTCCTCGGAAAACGCGGATTTTGTGTGTCTGCAGGAAACCAAGGCCCACCAGGAACAATTGCCCCCGGAATTGCGCAATTTTGTCGATGAAGCTGGGCATCCCTATAAAATCTATTGGTCGCAGGCCCAGCGCAAGGGTTACTCGGGAACGGCTATTCTTGCCAAGCAGGAAGCTGAAAAAATAGAAACACTCGGAATTCCCGAATTCGATGATGAAGGCAGAACAGTTATCGCTGATTTTGGTGCGTTTATCCTCGTTTCTGCCTATTTCCCGAACAGTCAGGAAGCCGGAGCCAGACTTGACTATAAACTTCGATTCTGTGACGCGGTGCTTGCTTTCTGTGAAAACCAGCGAAAGGCGGGCAGGCATGTTATCGTAGCAGGTGACTACAACATTGCCCATACTCCCATCGATCTGGCGAGGCCGGATCAGAATGAGGGGAATCCAGGGTATTTGCCTGAAGAGCGCGCATGGATGGGGAAGTATCTTTCCGCTGGCTATATCGACACATTCCGCCATCTCTGCCCTGAGCCTGGGCATTATACCTGGTGGACCTATCGGGTTCCCAATGCCAGGACTAACAATATCGGCTGGCGTCTCGATTATCATTGTCTTGACCGCGAATTTCTGCCAGCCCTGCTTGATGCAGGTATTCAATCGGAAGTCAGAGGCTCCGACCATTGCCCCGTTTCCCTGACACTCGATATTTGATGCTTTAGCGCTGACCATGATATACTGGGAGCGCTCCAGTTGCCGTTTATTGTTCGAGGAGGCTTTGTGTGCGTATCAAATACAACGCGCCGGTAACGCTGACATTCACCTTCATTTCAGCAATCGTTCTGGCACTCTCGCTGACCATTCTGCCGTCCCTGACTTCTCTGTGGTTTTCGACACCAGTGCCATTCCGTTCCAAGGTTTTCGGTGATTATCTGAAGCTGATTACCTACATATTCGGGCATGCATCAGTGCAGCATTATATGGGGAATTTTACCATGATTCTGCTGCTCGGCCCTCTTCTTGAGGCTGCCTATGGTTCAGGATTTATTCTGCTTTCAATTTTCATCACGGCGCTTACTACGGGGCTTCTTAATATTTTTCTGTTTCCGAATACCGTTCTGCTGGGTGCTTCCGGAATTGTCTTTATGATGATAATTCTTGCTTCTATTACAAATTTTAATAAAGGTGAAATCCCGCTTACCTTTATTCTAGTCATGGTGGTCTACCTGGGTGCGCAAGTCTGGGATGCGCTTTCCAAGCAGGACAACATTTCCCAGTTTGCCCATATCGCTGGAGGGCTTGCGGGGAGTTTTCTCGGATTTTTCAGAACAAAATTGCACTGACAGGGGAGGATAGTATGTACGGAGCTGTAAAAGAAGAGCTGGCACGAAAGCTTTCTCAGATTCAATCTGAAGGTCTTTACAAAGCGGAACGAGTGATCATCACGCCGCAGGGAGCGGCAATACGGGTCAGGGATGGACGCGAAGTTCTCAATTTCTGCGCCAACAACTATCTTGGGCTTTCCAATGACGTTCGAATCCGCGAAGCTGGCATCAAGGCGATGGAAGCCTGGGGATATGGACTTTCGTCAGTGCGGTTTATCTGCGGAACACAGGCTCCTCATAAGGAATTGGAAAAGCAGGTGGCTGATTTTCTTGGCATGGAAGACGCTATCCTTTTTTCTTCATGTTTTGATGCGAACGGCGCTGTTTTCGAACCGCTGCTCGACGAAGATTGCGCCATCATCACCGACAGCCTTAATCATGCTTCAATTATCGATGGTGTAAGGCTTTGCAAGGCAAAACGATGGGTTTTTAAGCATGCCGACATGCGGGATGTGGAAGAAATCGACTCTGACACGGGTAAGCAGGCAAAAGGTCTTGAGCGGTGTCTGAAGGAATCACAGGGCGCCAGAATCAGAATGATCGCGACCGATGGCGTTTTTTCCATGGATGGCGACATCGCCAATCTCCAGGCTGTTTGCGATCTGGCGGAGCGATACAACGCGCTCGTCATGGTGGATGATTCCCACGCGACAGGCTTTGTCGGCAAGACGGGAAGGGGAACCTGGGAACACTGCGGCGTAGCAGGAAGGGTGGATATCATCACAACAACCTTCGGCAAAGCCCTTGGCGGTGCTTCCGGCGGCGTCATTGCGGCGCGGAAAGAAATTGTCGAGTATATGCGGCAGAAAGCACGGCCCTATCTTTTTTCGAACACGCTCGCGCCTTCAATAGTCGGCGGAACCCTAAAAGCGCTTGAGTTGCTGACAGCCACAACCGAGCTGCGGGATCGTCTTGCCGCCAATACCGAACGTTTCAGAACCCGCATGACCGAAGCCGGTTTTGACATAAGAAAAGGCGTGCATCCGATTTGCCCGGTCATGCTCTATGATGAAAAACTGGCTCATGCCATGGCTGATGCCCTTTTGGAAGAAGGCATCTATGTCATCGGTTTTTCTTTTCCGGTCGTGCCGCGGGGAAAAGCCAGGATCAGGGTTCAGATATCAGCCGCTCATACCGAAGACCAGATTGACGCTGCGGTTACGGCGTTTGTCAAGGTTGGCAAGAAGCTGGGCGTCGTCTGAGGTCTTTACCTTGTATCTTTTTTTCGATATATTTTGATAAACACTGATGTATGATATTTTAATTCAGGAGAGGTTTCTCATGCCTACCTATGAATATGAATGCCGCGCGTGCCATCATGTCTTCGAGCAATTTCAGGCAATGTCTGAAGAACCAGTCAAAATCTGCCCTGCATGCGGAAAGCACGAATTAAGGCGAGTGATAGGCGGTGGGACCGGAATCATTTTCAAGGGATCAGGCTTCTATATCAATGATTCCAAAAAAGCCTCCTCCGGGTCCTGCGTGTCCTGTGACGCTGCAAAGAAAAAGGAAACCGCTTGAGGAAATGGTCCCTAGCGCAGAAAAAGGCTGTCCGCGAGATGGACAGCCTTTTTTTATGGCTGGTGCAAGGTTGTTCGGTGACTCAAGCCTCTTGTTTTTTCTTCAAGAGTTCCCGTAGTTCATCAAGCGGAAGTTCCAAAAGCTCAGGGTGTGAGAAAAATCGAGCGAAAAGCGCGGCAGAACGCGCAAAGTACAAACCATCCGAGATTCGTTCATCGAGGGTTACCTTAAAGTTGATATAGTGATGATGGGCATAAGATGAGCCTTGTCTTGTTTCTTTCTGAAAAAGCTTTCCAAGCACAACGAAAATACTTGCATTGCCCCATTCATACAGATGGTGATACGGAGTATCGAGCCCGATGCTGCCCAGATTGGCAAAATACGCGGTGGAATACAGCGGATCGGTTTTAATCAATGCCCATGGCGCTATGTTAAATCGATCCAGAAAGCGGTACAGAGCCATTATCAATGCTTTACCGCCTGGAATGGAATGAGCGATCTTGGCGATCTTTTCTCCATCACCGCCTTCACCATATTCTCTAGCATGACGAATGGCGGCGTTAATCTTTTCAGTTACTGAATCAAGGGTATCAGCTGGTTCGAAGAAAACCTTAGCATTCGCCTCAGGCGCTTCCTCGGTCATTTTTTGTTTGACAATAAATGAAATAGCGATATGGTTTCTTTGATACAGCCCCCGCGTATGGATAAAGCGGTTGAGCTCGGGGCGAAGCGCGACGGTCCGAACTGCAGCTGCCAGCACAAGCCCGAAAAGTGAATAGCGATATTCAGCTTTTAATGACTGCGATGAAGGCGCAAGCGCGCTGTTTTTTTGCCTGATATAGCGGAGAGCGTTTTCCATATCGATGTCTTTTTCATAATAGACAGCGGATTCGTTTCTGCCGCGCATCATATAGGGCATGAGAGCATTCATCGCGTGCGGCTGTTTGATTTTCTTTCCATCTGGTCTGTCGTAAAAAAGCATGATGCCACACTATAGGTAAAAGCTTTGTTTTGGTAAAGAGCACCCGGAGCTTAGATCAGGCTGGAAATAATCAAAATTTGAAATTCAGCGAACCGACGCATTCAAGGCCGGTATGTTCACCAGACCCTTCCCATTCGAGATGGCGCAAGCCTGCTGCAATTGAATAAAATCGTACCATGGTTTTAGCGGAAAGGCTTTCGTAAATTTTTGTTCGCATTTCGCCTGAATATGGAGCGTATAACGCAGCCCCATGGTGTCGCTCAACGTTCACTTCAAGTTCTGTTTTACGGTCGCCCGCTATTAGTTCGATTTCACGCTCTGATACCTGCAGTTTCCTGATTTTTGCGCCGGAATATGTCGCATACCGATACAATTTTCCTTTCAGCATGAAGCCTAGAATAAAGCCGGAAAATGATGAATTTCTCCAGGGAATATCCGCTATCGAGCCAAAAAGACTAGTGTCCGTGGCTTTAAAATGATTGGTTTGGAACCAGATATAGGTGGAAGGAAAAGCAGAACCCCAGTCTTTTTCCATGTAACCCTTCCCTTGAGAAAAATCTATATCAGCCCCATTCAGCGAAACGCTTCCTTCAATACTGTGCGTAAAGCTTAAAACGGCATGGTTGCATTCCATGAAGGGCAAAAAACCATAGGGGCCCATGGCTCCCGGAGAAAGCGGTGTGACGGGCCAGGGGTGATGATTTTTTAAATTCAAATCTCCGACAAGGACAACACCATCCTGGTGAATATCCAGATGAACGCTCTCCCGTGAAAATCGGGATCCTCCGACATGAATACTGAACTCGTTCCGCGAAGCAATGAAACTATCCGCGGGAAATCGGCAATACCAGCTTGTGCCAGACTTTCCGTCATATACTTGAATAAAGGCGTGCGTGTCATCGGCGGATTTGCCGAAAAAAACGCCAGGAATCAGAATAAGGGTGTTTATGCCATCTGCGGAAATCTGTTTGTAATACCATCCTTCGAAGAAGGGCGGTTTTTTTGCGAATCCATGATAGAGCTCGGGCTTGTAAATCATGGTTCAGAATAATATGTGATGCTTATGAAGTAAAGCATTCAGAATCTGCCTCCTGAGACCTGGAGAAGCGTGAAAAACTGCCTGTTGCATTTGGATAGGTTTTAAAAAAATATTTATAAAAATGTAATAAAGAGAATTCTTTTGTGTTATACATTAATAAAGAACCAAAATCTGCTTCCGAAAAAGCTGATTCATCAACCGGCTGAGGAAGTATGTCAAAACATAAAGCCTCAATTGGCACGGCTATATCAGAAAAAGTACCAAATAAACAATAATAAAAGGAGGCAGTGCTGATGATAAAAATTGACAAAAGCGATGTCGTTGGGCTCATTCATCCCCATATCGATGTCCACAACCTTGGAATCACTTCTTTTTCCCGCATTCTCGAAGACTGCGGCATTAGAACAGAGCTGTGTGATGAAACGGTAAGCCTGGCAATAGAAAATCTCAATGAACATAATGCCAGAATCATTGCTGCATGGATAAAAAACAAGCATATAACCATTTCCGGTTTCAGTTATCGGCTTGATCCGGATGACGCGGTTCGACTGTTTGATATATGGATTGACTTCCTGAAAAGCAGCAATCTCCTGGCTTCCAGAGGAGGTCCGATACGCGGTCTTTTTTTTGCAGGTCTTCCCGATGCCTGTAAAAAGGTCAGAGTACGATTCCCTTTTGTTGATGCCTGTTTTTCCGGCGATGAGACTATCCATGAAACAATTGAAAAAGCCGGTATCCCCCGTTCAAATATGCCTTCGGCATTATCATCATCGCTAACATATGATGATGACCGACTGGCGCTTGGCGAAGATGTAATACATACAGGAAATTACTTTTCTGTTTCTGCGGTTAACAGACATGGATATGATGGGTATGGAAAACGCGGTGATTCGGTTGTTAGTCGAATTCGTCATGGCGATGAGCATCATTTGCCACCCTTGATTCGTGTGCATGCTGGTCCCTATCTGGCAGATAGGAAAGAAGCGGTCAAGCTCTTTCTTGAATGGTCGAAACAGCTGGCAAAAGGCGGGCTTCTCGATGTTCTGTCGATTGGAACTTCCCAGTTGACGCAATCCAATTTTGGAGAGAATTGGGAGGGGATGCACAATGGAGGCGGAGTTCCAATAAACAGCCCGGATGAGTATCGGCAAATATGGGAAGCTTCCCGCCCAATGCTTGTGCGGACCTACGCTGGGACCAAAGACGTGCTTTGGCTCGCGCAGATGCATGAGCAAACAATCGATATTGCGTGGCATGCCCTTTCGTTCTGGTGGTTTTGCAAAATTGATGGACGGGGACCGAATACTGTTTTTCAAAATCTGCAGGAGCATTTTGATGCGATGCACTATATTGCCAGCACAAATAAACCGCTGGAACCGAATGTACCGCACCATTTTGCATTCAGAGGAACGGATGATCTGGGCTATGTTCTTTCTGGCGCCATTGCAGCGCGGGCTGCCAAAGCTTCCGGAATAAAAACGCTGATCCTCCAGATCATGCTCAATACTCCAAAATACACCTGGGGAATTCAGGACTTAGCCAAAGCGCGCGCAATGCTTCGATTGACAAAGGAACTTGAAGGACCGGATTTTACCGTATTTCTTCAGCCAAGAGGCGGATTAGACTATTTTTCTCCGGACTCTTTCAAGGCAAAAACACAATTGGCGGCAGTAACCGCGCTGATGGATGACATAGAACCGCTGAACGAACGAAGCCCTCAGATAATTCATGTCGTGAGCTATTCAGAGGCAGATAGGCTTGCCGATCCTGCAGTCATCGAAGAAAGCATCAAGATTACACGGTATTCGCTGGATCGGTATCGGGCGCTTAAAAAGAGCGGTGATATTCCGGACATGACAAATAACCCTGAGGTAGCGGAACGAGAGAAAAGGCTTTACACTGAAGCAAAGCAAATGCTTGCCTTTCTCGAAAGTGCAATTGAAAAACCCTATACGCCGACTGGCTTGTACAGGATGCTGAAAGCGGGTGTTTTCCCTCTGCCATGGCTGACATCCTGCCGAGAGGAATTTCCGAAGGCTGTTGCTGTCCAGACAAGATTTCATAATGGAGGTGTCATTGCGATTGACCAAGCGGGCGGCATGCTTCCGTTTGAAGTCCGGCAGGAGATGGTGCGCGCAGCGCTGCTGGAACAGAAACCATGAAAGGAGGTTCGCATGGATGACCAAAAGTCCTGGTCCGAAATCGAAAACAAGTTGCGGGGAAAGGCATTGCTGGGGAAAAAGGCTGTTTGGTGTGTCGCGGGCGCCGGAAATGGCGGTCTTGCCATGGCCGGTCATCTTGGGTTGCTGGGTTTCAGAGTTCACCTGTACAATAGAACTGATGAACATTTGAATGCGGTGCGCTGGTACGGCGGCGTTGATATAGAAGGTGCCGTGGAAGGCTTTGGCCCCATAGCTCTTGCTACCTCATCAATTCAGGAAGCGCTGCAGGGTGTTGATGTGGTCATGATCGTTACACCTTCAACCGCCCATTACTCGTTCGCAGCAAAAATGGCTCCGTTTCTTCAGGATGGCCAGATAATTGTTTTAAATCCCGGCAGAACCGGCGGGGCGCTTGAGTTCAGACAGGTCCTGAAAAGCGAAAAATGCTCGGCCCGACCTGTTATTGTCGAAGCTCAAACCTTCATCTACGCTTCCCGAATGCTTACTCGACACCGAGCTCATATTTTCAGAGTAAAAAATGGAGTGCCTGTCAGTGCTTTGCCTTCGTTCCTTACTCCAGGAGCCCTTGCTGTATTGAACAACGCTTTTCCTGAATTTACCGCCGGCACCAATGTGCTCGCGACAAGCCTGGAAAATATCGGCGCAGTTTTTCACCCTGCTCTAACTCTTTTGAATGCGGGGTGGATCGAATCAACCGGCGGTGATTTCGAGTATTATATTCAAGGTATTTCTCCATCAGTGGCGAAAGTTCTTCAAAAGATAGATGATGAGCGGCTTGCTCTGGCCCGGGCTCTGGGTATCAGGACTGTATCCGCACGGGAATGGTTGTATCTCTCCTACGATTCTTCCGGCGACACCTTGTGTGAGGCGATTCGAGCTACTTCGAGCTATATTGGGATAAAGGCACCCTCTACCATAAATCATCGATATATATGGGAAGATGTGCCGATGAGCCTGGTCCCGATGTCATCCATTGGGGCGATGCTTGAAATTCCAACCCCTACCATAGATTTGATCATCAAGTTGGCTGAAGATATGCTTGAGGCCGATTACAGATCTTCAGGAAGAACAGTAGAAACACTTGGCATTAAAGGCATGAATATTGAAGATATCCATCGCCTGGTGACTGAGGGTTGAGCCTAATTCACAAGGAGGACACAATGTATTTATCAGAAATTATATCAGCCATGACTGATTTTTTCGCGTCAATGCCCCCAATACTTGGCGCTTTTTTATCTTTTATTGCAGGATGGATTATTGCCAAATTATTCCAGATTATTCTTCCCAAGCTCCTGTCATTCTTGAAGTTTGACCGGCTGAGTGAAAAAGTCGGAATAACTAATTTTTTAAAGAAAGGCAATGTCGAATACGCTCCATCAAAACTCGCAGGAATGCTTGTTTATTGGTTTTTAATGGTCATTGTGCTGTCGAATACGCTCGCCATTCTGGATACTAACGCAGCAGCTTCATTATCAGACTGGCTGCGCTCAGCATTACCCCGAACCATCGCAGCCCTTCTGATTGTGATTATTGGCGTTGTCATTGTCAGTTTTCTTTCCAATTTTTTCATCACCATCGCGAAAAATGCTGCTATCCATAACCCTATTCTGATTGGGAAAATTATCAGATATGTTGGTTTTATCATCCTTGGAACCATGGTTCTTGAGCAGCTGGGGCTGGGACAGACAATTGTCAGTACCTTGCTCCTTGTTCTTTTCGCAGCGATAGCTTTTGGGATGGCTTTGGCAATCGGTTTGGGTTGCAAAGATATGGCCAGAAAATTTGTTGAAGATTTTGTCAGGAATATTCGTGAAAAAGAACGCTTGAAACATGGTTCCGATCTGGAAGGCTGAGTTCCGGGGCTCAGTTTTCAGGTCGCAGAGCCATGGTTTCGGGCATACTCCACCATATGCTCAGCCATGAGCGTCATGGGGTCGATAAGGGGCATATTAAGATCGCTTTGCCTTAAAACAAGGGGGACTTCCGTGCATCCTGCTATGATTGCTTCAGCGCCTTTGGCAGCTAAATTCCTGCTTGCGGTGACCAGCAGATTCCGGGGGTAGCTGCCTGAATTTCCAGCCTTAATACCTTCTTGGCCGTATACGGCTTCCATCACCATCTCCTCCTGTATTTCCTGATCCGGCCAGAGACACTCGAAGGCGGGCAGATGGCTTTCGTAGAGTCTGAGTTCGCGGGAACCAGTGGTTGCCAATATCCCGAGTTTTCGCAATCCAGGGAAAAGGATGGGGATTTTTTCAGCCATTATTTCGAAAGCGGACAGGATTGGAATTTTTGCCTGAGTCCGAAGTGTCGAAAGAAAGGCATGTGCTGTCATGCAGGGTATTGCAGCAACATCGGCCTGAGCTTGCTCGAGCAGCCGCAGGGATGAAAGCATGGCAGGAATGGGATTTTCTTCATTAAAAAGAAGGTGCCTGGTTCTGTCGGGAATCGATGGATTATTTTCAATAATAATATGCAAGTGGTCCTGATCTTTTTCAACCTTGTCGAAAGCGACTAGTTTTGAAAAAAAATAGACAGTCGCCTCCGGTCCCATGCCGCCGAGAACGCCTAACGTCAATTTTCGCATTCCATTGCCTCTCTGAAAATAAAATACCACGAATTTTAAAAATGGTGTATAATTTTAACGTTCGCGGTTTTATTGACCGCCGAGTTTTTTACAGGAGGCTACTCTCATGGCAGAAAAGAAGGAGTCAAAAGGGTTGCTGAGCTGGTATTTCAATACCAACTTGCTGGCCCGGATCCTGATCGGCCTTGTACTGGGCGCGATTGTAGGGATCATTCTTGGTTTTTTCCCCAGTTCGGTAAAACCATTTGTAGACAATTCAAAGTTCTTCGGTGATCTATTCATCCGTCTGCTGAAGATGATTGTTGTACCTGTCATTCTCTTCTCACTGATTTCAGGCGCTGCAAGCATTGCTCCATCCCGCCTGGGGAAAGTCGGTATAAAAATTATCGTTTTTTATCTGCTGACCAGCGCTTTCGCGGTTGCCATCGGCCTCATCTTTGCCAATATTCTGCAGCCCGGGGCTGGATTCAATGTGGTCGGAGACGCAGCAATCAAAGGAAAGGAAGCGGCCGCTCCGACAATAATCCAGATACTCCTGAACATCGTTCCCACTAATCCGATAGATTCGCTCGCGAAAGGCGATGTCCTTCCAATCATCTTCTTCGCTGTGGTTTTCGGTATCGGTGTATCCTATGTCAAAGATTCCAAGAATAAAAGCGTTGCCAACGCGGGAACCGTGATTCTGGATGCTGCAAATGGCGCTGCCGAGGCCATGTATAAAGTGGTTGCCGGCATCATGCAGTATGCGCCGATTGGTGTATTTGTCCTGATTGCACAGGTTTTCGCTCAGCAGGGACCGAAAGCCATTGGCCCGCTTCTTGTGGTGACACTCGCGGTTTACCTTGGACTGCTGGTTCATGCCGTCGGTGTTTACGGGGGGCTTCTTTCAATCTATAAACTGGGATTCCTTAAATTTCTCAAAGGCGCCAATGAAGCAATGATTACAGCATTTGTAACCCGATCCTCCAGCGGAACGCTGCCCATTACACTTCGCTGTTCTGAAGAAAAACTCGGCATACCGCGTGCCATTTCATCTTTCACATTGCCGCTCGGCGCGACTATCAACATGGATGGGACCGCTATCTATCTTGGTGTTTGCGCGATGTTTATCGGCTATGCCATTGGACAGCCCTTAACCTTCAATCAGCAGCTGACGGTTGTTATTACCGCTACTCTGGCGTCTATCGGAACAGCAGGTGTTCCGGGAGCGGGAGCCATCATGCTGCTTATGGTGCTTGAATCTGTCGGCTTGAAAGTGACAGAAGGCTCCAATGTCGCAGCCGCTTACGCGATGATTCTCGGCATCGATGCTCTGCTCGATATGGGAAGAACCTGCATCAACGTAACCGGTGATATGGCCGGCTCGGCAATCGTTGCCAAGACAGAAGGAGAATTGGATCTTTCCAAGTGGAAGTAATCCAGCGCTGACACGATACCCTGCTCAATAGGGGCAGGGTATTTTTGTATAAAAATAAAAAATATTCCGTAAATATATTGACAAAATCATGAAATATATGAATATATATGCAATATGAATTGTTCGATGCTTTCAACAGCTCAATACCTCTTCATTGCTGACTCATTTCGCCTCCGTCGTCGCTGACATTTCCTCAAGAGTGCCGCGTCGCGGTGCTTTCTTCAATAATACCATTCAGGAGTAGTGTATGAAAAAGAAAATCGTATTGGCATATTCGGGCGGGCTTGATACAACCGTCATCATTCCATGGCTTAAAGAGAATTATGATTGCGAAGTTGTCGCCGTTTGCGGCGATGTCGGCCAGGAAGCCGATTGGGAAGCCATGGGTAAAAGGGCAGTCAGTTCTGGTGCATCTAAATTCATCAGGCTCGATCAAAAAGAAGAGTTCGTAAAAGAATACCTGTGGGCGCTGGTCAAGGCGGGAAGCCCCTATGAAAAGAAATATCTCCTCGGAACATCTGCCGCCAGACCGCTTCTGGCAAAGGGTTTAGCCGAGATTGCTTTGCAGGAAAAAGCGGATGCTGTCGCGCATGGATGTACGGGAAAGGGCAATGATCAGGTTCGGTTCGAGCTGGGGGTCAAGGCCTTTGCACCCGAAATGGAAGTAATCGCTCCCTGGAGAATCTGGGACATTCAGAGCCGGGAGGAAGAGATCGAATATCTTGAAAAAAGAAACATTCCCGTGCCGATGAAAAAATCGGATTCATATTCGCGCGATGACAATCTCTGGCATATCAGCCATGAGGGACTCGACCTGGAAGATCCGGCGAATGAACCGAAATTTGAGGGTATGCTGAAGATGACGGTTGCTCCGGAAAAAGCACCGGACAAGGCTGAATATGTCACGCTGGCCTTCGAAAATGGCGTTCCGGTGTCGGTCAACGGCGAAAAACTCGACCCAGTATCCCTTGTCAAGAAGCTGAATCAGATCGGCGGAAAGCATGGCGTGGGCATAGTCGATATGGTGGAAAATCGGGTTGTCGGCATGAAATCACGAGGAGTTTATGAAACTCCCGGCGGTGCAATCATCATGGCTGCTCATGATAAGCTGGAAGAACTCTGCTTGGATAAAAAGACTTTGTCATTCAAGATGACGGTTGCCCAGCGCTTTGCCGAGATTCTCTATGAAGGTGAATGGTTCTCTCCGCTTTGCGGGGCTCTGAACGCTTTTATCGATTGGACACAGAAAACAGTCACGGGAAGGGTGACGCTGAAATTGTACAAGGGAAACATCCTTTCCGCTGGCGCTTCTTCCCCCTATTCATTGTATGACGCGAGTCTTGCGAGTTTCACGACCGGACCTTTGTTCTCGCATCATGATTCAACCGGCTTTATCAATCTCTTCGGGTTGCCGACCAAAGTACGGGCACGGCTTAACGCCAGAATCGCCGCTCATGGCACTGCCGCAGGTCCCGATGTGGTAAAACCGGGAAGTTCCGGCTATACTGCTCCAGCGGGTGACTGAACCAACCGATCTGTCAGTGTTGTTAGCCACTCAGGAAGGAGCAGAACATGGCAAAACTCTGGGACGCGGGAACCGCAAGCGAAGTGCTGGATAAGGATGTTGAACTGTTTTTATCTTCCCTCGCTGTTGATTCACGATTACTGCGGGAAGACCTGGAGTGCTCCATCGCTCATTCCCGAATGCTGGGCAAAACCGGTATTCTTCCGGCTGAAGAAAGCGCGGCGATAACCGCCGCGCTTGAATCCATGCTGAAAGAATTGGCAGAGGGGAAGCTTACGGTTGATACGGACAGCGAAGATGTTCATTCCTTTATTGAGGCCGAATTGGTCCGAAGGCTTGGAGAAGCAGGGAAGGCTGTTCACGCCGGCAGAAGCCGGAATGACCAGGTAGCGGCCGCTTTCAAGCTCCACATGAAACGAGCCTGCAAAAACACGGCTTTCGATGTGCTGGACGCGATAGAGGCAATCCTTTCGGCTGCAAAAAATCACACCGAAACCCTGATGCCTGGCTATACCCATCTCCAGCGAGCCCAGCCGGTGACCTTAGCTCATCATCTGCTTGCCTGGTGTGCCGCGCTTGAGCGTGATTACAGCCGTTTTACGGACAGCATGAATCGGCTGGATGAGTCACCGCTCGGTTCGGGCGCTCTTGCTGGCTCGGGGCTTCCGACGGATCGTGAATACACCGCTGATTTGCTGGGCTTTGCCCGCCCTTCCAGAAACACCATGGATGCTGTTGCCGATCGTGACGCCTGTATCGACTATGCAAGCGCCGGGGCATCCCTGATGGTGCATCTGTCCCGGTTCTGCGAGGACATTGCCTTGTGGGTTTCCACCGAGTATTCATTCATGAAACTGACTGGCCGCGCCAGTACAGGTTCCAGCATAATGCCGCAAAAACGGAATCCCGATCCCGCTGAGCTCATCCGGGGAAAGGCGGGGAGGGTGTTCGGCAATCTCCAAGCCCTGCTCGTCATGCAAAAGGGTTTGCCCTATGCCTACAATCGGGATTTGCAGGAAGACAAAGCCCTGTTTTTCGAGATAGAAGATATCTTGCATGGAGTGCTGAAAGCCTTTGCAGTTCTGGTGACTTCCCTGGTCCCCGATGCCGCAAAAATGGAAGATGCTCTGAAAGACGGCTACCTTGAAGCTACCGATGTTGCAGAATTCCTTGTTATACAAGGAATTCCATTTAGAACAGCCTACAAGGCTGCAAAAGAGCTCGTGCAGATTTGCGTGCGCAAAGGAAAGCGCCTGCGACAAATCGATCAGTCTGATCTGGCTGAAGCACATCAGGTTTTTGCTGAATGTGCCGTTGCTCCTGATGTGCTCGCTGACTATCTCGCTCCTTCAGCCAGTGTCGAACGAAGAAAGCAGACTGGCGGTCCAGCGCCGGAAAAAACCAGGTCTGAGATCGCCCGCATTGAATCTTTCATTGCTGCACAGAGAAAAGCGTGACAATCCAATCAAGCATGATATTCAACGCTTCGGGCGCGAAGGTTTCTTCGATTATGCCATACTCCGAAGGCAAGCCTGTTTTGGAATGTTGAAATAAATGATTCAGCCCATCAAGCTTCGTGGTTGTGACGTGCTGATTTCCCCCGATGATCAACGCTTTTTGAATAGCGGCGAGATTCTCATCAGCGGGGACTTGCAAGTCCATGCTCCCATTCAGAGCAAGCACGGGAACCCTGGTCTTTTCAAGATAGGGCGCGGGGTCGAGCGCGAGCAGAGAGCGCATCCAGGGATCGAGCAGTTGGTTGGCAACCTGTCTGCCCTGGGCTTCTAGGGTTTTTCGCTGTTCCGCATCAGCTTTGCCATCAGGATCCTGCGATTTGACAACTTCATTGACGATTTTCCGTTCCAATGCTGCAGCCTCTTCATTTTGAATGGCTATGGCGTACAGTTTTGTATTCACATCCCAGGCTATGGAAATGGAAGCCTCCGTCATTCCCGACGCTCGTCCGATCGCTGCATTCTGCAGGGCAAGCAGCTGATCGCCTCTGATTCCCGGGCCTGCAAGCAGGATAATGAAATTGACCTTTGAATTATTAGACGCGACAATCGGAGCGATGAGACCTCCCTCGCTATGACCGATTACACCGATTCCATCCTTGAGAATTTCATCCCGGCTTGCCAAAAATTCGACAGCAGCCTCCGCGTCATCCGCGAAATCGAATGTTGTAGCCCCGGCAAATTTTCCGCGGGATGCGCCGACACCCCGGTCGTCATACCGGAGCACGGCGACCCCGTGACGTGCTAAATAATCCGCGATGACGAGAAAAGGTTTATGACCGAGGATTTCTTCATTTCGATTTTGCGGTCCCGAACCTGAAACAAGCACGACTCCGGGGAAAGGTCCCTTCCCCGCGGGAATTGTCAACGTGCCCGAAAGCGAGATGCCCGCTTTTGTGTTCTTGAAAACAATCTCGTGCGATGTGTAAGGAAATGGCGGTTTTGGCTCCTGGGGCCGCTGGGTGGGCGAATTTTTTGTTGATTGCTGATTTGATTGAGCGTGAGAGGCATTCGGCTCCTGGCGCTCCAAATTCAGGACGAATTCCGCCCCTGATTGTTTCCATACTCCTTCGATTTTCATTCCATTCGCTGAAATTTTCCCGGAATACATGCCTTTGACACTGCCGACCTCAAGCTCCAGAATATCAGAAACAAGACTTACCCTGGAAACTGGTATCCCTTTAACACCCTGATCAGGGCTGTCCATGGTTGCTGTCAGTTTTCCATTCTTCTGTACGATGTGAAAAACAATACGCAGGTTCATGCCGCCGGGGCTGAGAATGCCTGTCCAGTCACCTTCTAGAGGGTGGATTTGCTGAGCTCCCGGCTGAAGCAGGGTGAAGCTGAGAAGAAAGAATACGGCTGAAATGATTCGGTTTTTCACGTTCTATTCCTTTTCGATATGCTCTTTCAAGTATACACAAGGTTCGTGACAGCAGGGAAGATTGCCGTTAAGCTTCGCCTTGGATATACTGCTGTTGATGAAACCTTCTCTATTGAACCCTGAGCCGGTTCAGCAGCTCCCGTGTATTCTGCTTGCGGCAGGCGCCAGCTCACGGATGAACGGCACCAATAAGATGCTTCTCCCGCTTGCTGAAAAGCCAGTTTTGCGATACCTCGCGGAAACCATTCTCTCAGCAACCCGCCCGCTCATCGTGGTGACCGGAAGCGTGCAGGCGGAGTTCCGGCGAATACTCGAAGGTCTGCCGGAAGTCATTTTTGCTCATAATGCCGACTGGCAGAGGGGCATGGTCTCATCGGCGCAGACCGGGATCAGAACCATGCTTGAAGCTGGCGATTTTTCGGGCTTTTTTCTGCATCATGGAGATATACCCTTTGTAACCGAAAAGGTTTTTTCTGCCCTTGCTTCAGAATTCCATGCCCGGCAGCGCCAGGGGCTGAAAGAAACAGCGCTTGTTTCCGCGTTTCACGGGAGGAATGGTCACCCTGTCTTGTTTCCTGCCTCCTATGCAAGCGCCATACTCAGCCTTGGCGACGGCGAGCGCCTGAAATCGATCCTGCTTGAACTCGGAAGTGTTTCGGTTGAAACTGGCTGTGAAGGGGTTCTGGAGGATATGGACACCAAGGAAGACTATGAAGCATTGCGCAAAAAATTTCTTCCTGAGATGTATCGAGGTGTCCGCGAATGAGCCACGAACAACCAGCTTCACGGCAAAAGACCAACGCCATCAGGTTTCTAGAAAGCAAGGCCATCGATTTCGATATTCTGGAATATGAAGTTGATGAAGATGTTTCGGCGATTCATGTGGCTGAAAAACTCAGCATGGACCCTGACCAGATTTTCAAGACCATTGTCCTGAAAGGCGAAAGGGCAGGTTATTTTGTCTGCATCATTCCAGGCTCCTGTGAAATAGATTTGCGCAAGGCGGCCAAAGCGGTTGGAGACAAGTCATGCGATCTTATCCCGCTTAAGGATCTTGAACCCTTGACCGGCTATATTCGCGGCGCATGTTCCCCATTTGGCATGAAAAAGAAATTCCCGACTTTTCTCGATGAGACCGCGAACATGTTCGATAAAATTTCTGTCAGCGCGGGAAAGCGCGGAATGCAGATTTTTATTGCTCCTGAATTGCTTGCTCAGCTCGCAGAAGCAGAAATGACCGATTTGATTCAATAATTGCTCATTTTCCTACTTGCGTTTTTGGGAAATGGTGATAGTATGGCTTTTTGTGCACGAATGAAAAAATCATCAATTCGTGGTGGAGGTGCTTCATGATCAGAATAGCCACCGTATACTCTTCAAAAGACTTCTGATTCAGTCTTAACCCTGAGGAATCAGCAAGCCATCCCGGGTTTCTTCCAATAACCAAGAAGAAAATGGATATAGCAGCATGGAAGCCGTCGGGCTTTCATGCGTTGCCGTGCCGCGCCGCAAGGGTTGCTCCACGGTTTATAAGAATTGAAGTACTATATGAAATTGAAACAAACATATAATTTGCAACTTCTGAAATATGTCGCTGATTACCGATACCTAGCAGTTCCTGGTTTACTGGTCATGCTCGTCATTACCGGAGGCAGAATTGTCCAGCCCCTTATACTTCGAGCGATTATAGACCAAGCTGTGCCGCATAACGATGCCGGATTGCTTTTGAAATTTGCTTTTCTCTATTTAGGAATTGTGATCCTCACGGGAGGGCTCAATTATCTCGGAAATATCATGGTTTCCAAGCTTGGGCTTTCGATTGTGACACGCATCAAACAGGACATTTTTTCGCATTTTCTCAGACTGCCTGCTTCATACTTTGATGCTCATCCTGTCGGGGAACTCATGTCCAGAACGGAAAACGATACGGAGAAAGTGCGCGATTTGTTCTCCAACCTCGGTGTCACATTTATTGTCAGCGTGCTGATGATGCTAGGCATGTTTGGCGTGACGTTGACAATAGCGCCGGCGCTGGCATTGATCATGATTGCCGTGACGCTGGTATTTCTTGTCATTCTGCTGCTGTTCTTTTCGCGGCTCATGAAATTGTATGACGCCTCACGAAGCCTGCACGCGCGGGTTACCGCCAAAGTCACCGAATTCGTCCAGGGTATAGAGATCCTCCGTGCTTTTGCGAGGACTGATTGGGCGAGAAAATCTCTGGACAAAACAGGAAAAGAGAAAATGCGCAATGATGTCCGCGTTTCTCTGTTTGAATATTCCGCGATGTCCGCGCTCGATTCCCTGGTTGGGCCGCTGTTCATTGTTGCGCTGATTCTGCTGTATGCTCCTCGGGTATTAACAGGCGCGATGACGCTGGGCACTCTGCTTTTGTTTTTCGAATATGGCGCGTCGCTATTACGTCCTGTGGTAGAAATTGCGGAAAGCATCAGGCGGATTCAGCAGGCAAGAACTTCTCTGAAGCGCATAACGACAATCATGGCTCTTCCTGAAGAAGCTGGCCGAAAAAATGAAATTGCGCCGATTTTCAATCATGAAATTGTCTTCGAAAATGTCTGGTTTGCTTACAAAGATGAAGATTGGGTGCTGAAGGATGTCAGTTTCTCGATCGAGAAAGGCAAAATGACCGCAGTTGTCGGAGCCTCGGGTTCCGGAAAATCGACTACTGTGAGTCTTTTATGCGGTTTCTATCATCCGCAAAAAGGACGGATTACTATAGATGGCACGCCATTCTCGTCACTCAACCTCGTTGAATGGCGGAAAAAAATTGGATTGGTATTGCAGGATGTTTATCTTTTCCCCGGTTCAGTGTTTGAAAATGTCAGAATTTACAACGATGAAATTCCTGAGAGCGAAGTAAGATCCGCGCTTGCCCGTGTTCACGCTGAAGACTCCGTGCAAAAGCTGCCCAGTGGAATAGCAACAAATCTATGGGAACGCGGCGGCAATTTATCCGCCGGTGAAAAACAACTTCTCGCGTTTGCGAGGGCAATTGTCGTTAACCCGGAACTTGTAATTCTTGATGAGGCGACCAGCAATATCGATATGGAAACCGAACAGAAAATCAAGGCTAGCCTGGAAATACTTCTGAAAGGAAGGACATCGCTCATCGTGGCACATCGGCTTTCTTCCATTTTAAACGCGGATCAGATTCTCTTTTTCTCGGAAGGCAAAATCCTGGCAAGCGGAACACATCAGGAACTGTATGAGAATTTACCTGCCTATCGATTGCTGGTTGAACAGCAGTTTTTAAAACAAGGAAACGATAATGAATAAGATTCATCATATACGCTGGATATGGTATGTTTGGAAGGAAAAGAAGGGACTCATTGTACTGCTGCTTTTCCTGACATTGCTTTCAAGCGCTGTTGCAGTAGCGTTCCCGCTTCTTACCAGAACGTTATTCGACCTCTTTCAGAATATTCTGGCAAACGATACACGATACGCTGAACCGTTGAAAGAAATCAGAAAAATAGCATTGTATTTTGTCGCGCTAGGATTCGCGGGTTTTATCGCCGGTTTTTTCCCCGGCATCCGCGGCGCCCTTAATGTGGTATTCGATTACATCGTCAGGAACAAATACTTCAAAGCTGTGACAGAAAAAGACTACCGGTTTTTTTCGAAATATTCTTCGGGCGATGTTGTGACCCGTCTAACCTCCGATATCAGCGATTTTCCAAAACTTTCGTGGTTTCTTTGTTCAGGAATCTTCAGAGCTGTAGAATCCGGAAGCAAAGTCATTTTTTGCGCGATAGCCATGTTCCTGCTTGACTGGAGGCTTGCGCTTTTTTCAATTATTTCGCTGCCGTTCATGCTGTACATTTTCAGCAAGACCCAGGACACCATCTATGACAAGGTAAATCGAAACGAGCAGGCAATCTCTCACATCAACGAACAGCTTGAAATGAGTTTTTCCGGAGCAAGGATTATAAAGGCGTTCGGATCGGAAAAAAAATATGAGCGCTTTTTTTCAGACGCGCTGTCACGCCGTTTTGAAACGGAGATGGGTGTCATAAAACTGGAGACCGTGCTCAATCTTATTTATCAGAATATCGATTATGTCGCTCAGATAGCGCTTATTTTCGCAGGCGGTCTGATGGTTGTACGCAATTCAATTACGATCGGCACTTTCTATGCTTTTTACAATTATCTCAATTTGCTGATTTACCCTATCCTCGACATACCGCAGCTTTTCATCTTCGGCAAACGGGCTTTTGTCAATATCGACAGGCTCGAAGAAATGAAGGATTTCCCGGCATGGCGCGACTTTGCCGAAGCGCAGAGCGGGCAGGGGGTGCTTGAGCATTTTGAATCATTGAAAGCGCATAACGTCTCTTTTTCGTATGAAGGGCGGCTCCTCCCAGCGGTCAGGCATGTTTCATTTGAAATGAAAAAGGGAGAACGTATCCTCGTGATTGGTCCTGTCGGAAGCGGCAAGACTACCTTGATAAAAATGATTGCTGGGATACTGCCGGCACAGGAAGGCGAAATTTCAATAAATGGGAAAAATCTCCAGGAAATTCAGCCCGCTTCCTGGGCCAGGCTGTTCGGATATGTTCCCCAGGAACCTTTGCTTTTTTCAGGGACAATCCATGAAAATGTCGCTTTTGGAACAAAAGAAGAAGAACCCAATTTGACACATGATGATTTCTGGCGCTACATCGAAACAGCTCAAATCGGTGAGGAAATTCGGACATTCCCACTGAAAGAATGTACTGTCCTGGGGCAGCGCGGGGTCAGTGTTTCAGGTGGACAGAAGCAAAGGCTTGCCATCGCGAGGGCATTGGCGAGAGAGCCGGAACTTCTCCTGTTTGATGACATGACCGCAAGTCTTGATACCAAGAATGAAGGAATGCTCTGGAAGGCTCTGGAAGGTAAGGATATTACTATTGTTGCGGTGTCGCATCGCCTGTCCAGCGTGCAATATGTCGATAAGGTTCTTTTTATGAAAGAAGGCGAAATGATCGCGTACGGCAAGCATGAGGAACTTTTATATTCCTGTGATGAATATCGCGAATTCTTTGCCGGAAATATCAGTCTTGTTGACGTAAAATAATCGAAAAGGATATGGTAACAAACATGAAAATTAAATTTTTCCCTGTGCTTATATTTATTGCGCTGGTTTGCGGAAATCTACCTGCGCAGGAGCGGATTGTCCTTGGCGGAAGCAAGGCGGTCATCATGGTGGTCGATGCGGTCTATCTCTTTCCCGAAGCAGGATCAAAAGTGGTCGCTTCTGCAAAGGGAGATCAGGGATTGGGCATTTTTCTTGCTGCCATTGATCCTTCGTATGCAAAAAGACCGATTTTTGAAACATCAGCCGGTGCTGAAACCTATGCGTCATTCAAACCGGATCTTGTCATCATGAAGAGTGCAAATAAAAAATCTTTGGGACCGGCACTGGATGCTCTTGGCATTCAGCAGCTTTATTTGAATCTTGAAAACCCCGATGACTACTATTCGGAAATCACGCTTCTGGGCAAGCTTTTTAAAAATGAAAAGCGCGCGGCTGAGGTTGTAGCCTGGTATAAATCCGAGGTGAAAAAGGTGACCGATAAAACCGCTTTTATAAAGCAGACAGAGAAGCGGAAAGTATTGGTGCTTCAGCCTTCAGCAGGGGCTGAGGGTGTCTGGGAAGTACCTCCTGCTTCATGGATTCAGACCATGATGGTTGAATTATCGGGCGGTATACCAGTCTGGACTTCCGCCAATCCGGGTTCAGGCTGGGCGAAAGTGAATGCCGAGCAGATCGCCGCATGGAATCCTGATGTGATTTTCATGATCAACTATAAAGATAATCCTGAAAAGTCAGCGGAAAATCTCCTCAAAGATGGAAGATTGGCTGGTGTTTCAGCAGTTAAAAGCAGCAGTGTCTATGGTTTTGTGAAGGATTTCTACTCATGGGATCAACCTGACACCCGCTGGATTCTGGGATTGCGGTGGATGGCGGCAACACTCAATCCGGCGCTCTTCCCCGACTTTTCAGCGATAAGCCTGGCAAAGAATTTTTTCAATTTCGCCTATGGGATGGACGAAAAGCTTTTCAATCAAACCATAATGCCTCGCTTGTCAGGTACGGTTGAAGGAAAGGCCGGCAAGTGAATAACCCGGATAACGGCAGAAACTTGGGAAGGATGATACTGCTGGTTGTTTTGCTCCTTGGCGTCTTTATCCTCTACCTGTTTATCGGCCGATATCCGCGACTGGGTTTTACTTCGATACGGGATTTGCTGCACGACACAACCACCCAGCGGGTTTTCTTTTCGCTAAGGCTCCCTCGGGCTTTGGGAGCGTTTTTACTGGGTACCGTGCTCGGCGGGGCAGGAGCGATGCTTCAGACGATTTTTGGCAATCCGCTGGTCGATGCCGGCTTTCTCGGTGTTTCCCAGGGCTCAGCCTTCGGCGCAGCAATTGCCTTGGTGCTCGGCAGCGGCCCTTCACTGGCCAAAAATCTTGGCGATAAAGGCTTGGCTGTTTTCGTCATGAGCCTTTCTTTTGTCATGGCTTTGGGAGCCCTCGCTCTCAGCCTTTTCCTTGCAAAAAAATTCAAATTTGGCGGTCAGGTTCTTCGCCTTGTCCTGGCGGGACTTGCTGTTTCCGCATTCTTTTCATCACTGCTTGCGGCTGTAAAATATGTGGCCGATCCGCTGAAAACGCTTCCTGATATTGTCTTCTGGACGATGGGATCGCTTTCCGCCATGACATGGCAAAAATTGGCAGGTATAGCACCTTTGGCAGCCGCTTCCGTAATAGTCATGTTCGTATTGCGATGGAGATCGAGCCTGCTTTCTCTCGACGATCAGGTCAGCAGATCATTGGGACTGCATCCTGAGGCTGAACGAGCTATCGCTGCGGTTTTTGCCGCACTTGGAGTCGCTGCGATGACTGCTTCATGCGGTATTGTCGCCTGGGTTGGCCTGGTTGTTCCGCAAGGAGCGAGGATCATATTTGGTCCTGACGGCAGAGATGCCTTGCCTGCCTCGATGCTTGGCGGAGCTGTCTTTGTTCTGTTAGCCGATGGAATCGCGAAAAATCTCTTTTCCGGCGAATTACCGCTCGGTATTGTAACAGCCCTGATGGGCGCGCTTTTATTCGTATTCGTTCTGACATCGAGAAAAACGGAGATGGCGCGATGAAGGCTGTATCACTCGAAAATATTTCTTTTTCACGGCTTGGGAGAGGTCGGATTCTTGAGGATATTTCATTTTCGATTGAAGCTGGGAAAAAGGTTGCAATACTCGGTGCAAACGGCGCGGGGAAAACAACCTTGCTGTCTTTGATTTCCGGGCATTTGAAAGCTGAATCAGGCAAAATCGAATTGAATGGACAACCGCTTCGTTCGCTTTCCCCGATTGAACGAGCCAGAATGATAGCTCTTTTGCCACAGATCGAACGCCTTCCGTTCAATTATTCAGTTCTGGACTTTGTGCTGATGGGTAGGGCTCCTCATATTCAGGCGCTTTCTCAGCCTTCGGAACAGGATTACGCCATGGCGCGGTCCGCGCTTGCTGAATTGCATCTTGAACATCTGGAAAAGCGCTCCGCTGCGGAAATTTCAGGCGGCGAATTCCAGCTGATTCGAATCGCGCGCTGTCTTGCGCAAGAGGCCGATACGCTGGTTCTGGATGAGCCGACTTCCCTGCTTGATCCTGCAAATTCGCAAAGAGTGGCCCGGGAGTTGGCACTGTTGGCTGAGAAAAATAGGACGATAATTTTTTCTACTCATGATTTGGCTCTCGTTCAGAGTGTTTCCGATCTTGTGCTTTTACTTTATAATAAAAAGATAATGATGTTCGATATCCCTTCTGCTGTCCTGGAGCCAAAATTTCTTGAAAAATCCTATGGTATTTCTTTCAGAATGCTTCAGGTGCCGACTGCGTATCTTGCATGAACAAACAGGAGTACTAGCATGACGCTAAGAGAGAGGCTCCCTGCGCTTGCTTCTAAAGATTACCGATTATGGTTTTTTGGACAGGGAATTTCTGTTATCGGAACCTGGCTCCAAAATACCGGTCAAGCCTGGCTTGTCCTCAAACTCACAAATAGCCCCTTTATGCTCGGTCTCATATCTACTATACAATATCTGCCATCTCTGCTGTTGTCGCTATTTATTGGACCATTACTAGATCGATACCCCAAGCGTTCCATCTTGATAGTGACGCAAATTTTGTTCTCATTGGCTGCCCTCATTCTTGCTGCTTTGGCTTTCAGTCCTCATGTTCAATATTGGCATATTATGGCTATAGCAGCCTTTACAGGAGTCTTGACAGCAGTGGACTGGCCGGCTCGGCAATCTTTTGTGGCGGAGCAGGTTGGTGAAAGATCGCTTGTAGTTAACGCAGTTGCATTGAATAGCACCATTTTTAATATCGCGAGAGTTTTAGGACCAGCAATTGGCGGGGTATTGATTGCGGCAATAGGGATACCGTGGACTTTTTTATTCAATGCAGGCAGCTACATAGCAGTGATTACAAGCTTGTGCTTCATGAAAGCAGGGCGAAATCCAAGAGCGAAAGGTGGAAATTTCAAAGGGGAACTGAGAGCAGGGCTTTCCTATATCAGAAAAGAAAAAAGAATCATGCTGATCTTAATTATGATTGGTTTTTTCAGCTTGTTTTTAATGAATTTAAATATACTCATTCCAAGTTTTGCAAAGCTCACGCTTGGGTTATCAGCTGATAGATATGGGCTCTTAATGTCGGCAATGGGTTTTGGGTCTATGATTGCAGGAATTATTATGTCTCTAAGTGGGGAGAAACTTGTGCCTTCTCCTCGCTTGATATTGATTGCGGGCTTTGTTCTTGCTTTTGCAATGGTTTTGACCGGATTGCAAAAGAATTTTATTCTTTCAGCTATTCTATTAGCCGCATGCGGTTTCGGTATGTCTTCATATGCCACATTATGCAACACCTCAGTACAGATTCTTTCTACCGATGAGATGCGAGGCCGTGTTATGTCTGCGTATAATTTGCTATTTGTAGGTTCTACACCAATTGGATCGCTTTATTGTGGGAAGGTTTCAGAGAGTTTTGGAGTCAATGCAGGTTTCTGGATAAGCGGAGCGCTTGGACTGGTGTTTTTAATAATTGTAAGTTTATTTGTATTCCCACGAGTTTTCGCTCGTGTTTCCAATCTTGTGCTTGATGGTACACAAAGAGATAGCACCGAATCCCCAAGCTGAATTTTTCTCTCCCTTCGTCAATTCCCTTCTCAGCCCAGCACATACGCCGGAATGGCATCTTTCGCCTGCTTCCCCGGAGTCATCCATCCCTTCACC